>Ga0157363_1002729_pt1 | contig 15682 bp, 12 predicted proteins | sample AttsexASBM1_FD_111477 | JGI IMG/M metagenome (GOLD analysis project Ga0157363, IMG submission 111477) | Fungus gardens microbial communities from leaf cutter ant in Ribeirão Preto, State of São Paulo, Brazil - Atta sexdens ASBM1 | ecosystem: Host-associated > Fungi > Mycelium > Unclassified ...
ATGTTTCTCACATTGAGTTTCATCTTCCGCGGGCCGCAAGCCCGGATTATGCTGTCTGTCTGTTTCCGGCCAAATGTCCCGGCCTTGTGGAGTCTGTCGATGTCTTCGTTCTTCCGTCGTTCTTTCGTCCGTCTGGCTGGTGCCGGTCTGGCCTGCACCACACTTCTCGCTGCTCATCCGGCTTCAGCTTTTGCTGCGGAATGCGGCAACTCCCCCGCTCATGAGGCTTTCGATGTGGCCGGCCTGAAGTCCGAGCTGATGGTGACGGCCCTCTCCTGCAAGGCTCAGGACCGTTACAATGCGTTCGTCGCCAAGTTCCGTCCCGCCCTGATGGATGCGGAAACCCGTCTGGATGGTTATTTCCGCACGACCTATGGCCGCCGCGCGCAAGCTGAACATGATGACTACATCACACAGCTGGCCGATGTTCAGTCTCTTGGCGGCCTGAAGTCCGGCACCGTCTTCTGCGAACAGCGTGAAGCCATGTTTGATGAGATCGATGCGCTTGAGACAGGCACTGACCTTGCTCATTACGCAGAAGCCAAGGACGTGGCACAGCCCGCTTCCTATGAGAGCTGTGCTGCTCCTGCCACGGTTGATCGCCGGTCACGCCATGGTGCAACAAAGAGCACCACGACGCGTCGTACGCATCGCGCCTGATCTGCAAAATCTTCGTCGTTCTGTCCCATCCGGAAGCGTTCGCTTGACGTTCCGGAGCGGGGCGGCGACAACGCAGACATGAGCGATCTGTTCGAGTCAGGCAAAGCAGGAAACACCAAGGCGTCCAGAAACCGTAAGGACGCTGGTGGCACAGAGTATGGCGCACAGGACATTGAAGTCCTGGAGGGGCTTGAGCCCGTACGCCGTCGTCCTGGAATGTATATCGGTGGTACGGATGATAACGCGTACCATCATCTGGCCTCCGAAATTCTTGACAATGCCATGGATGAAGCCGTGGCAGGTCACGCCAGCAGCATTGAGATGCGACTGGAAGGGCCGCGCACCCTTATGGTGCGTGATAATGGCCGAGGCATCCCAACGGATCCTCACCCTAAATTTCCAAAGAAATCTGCCCTTGAAGTGATCTTCACGACGCTTCATGCGGGCGGCAAGTTCTCTGGCAAGGCTTATGACACGTCTGGCGGTCTGCACGGCGTTGGCAGCTCAGTCGTCAATGCGCTGTCCGAAAAGCTTGAAGTTGAAGTGGCACGGGACCGCCTGCTGTACAGGCAGGACTTTTCCCGCGGCGTTCCTCTTGGTCCGCTGGCCGAAGTCGGCAATGCGCCCAACCGTCGGGGCACCACGGTCCGCTTCACCCCGGATCCGGAAATTTTCGGCAATATCCACTTTTCTGCAGCACGCCTGTATCGGCTCTGCTGCTCCAAGGCCGCGCTGTTCCGAGGCGTGGCCATTCAGTGGAAATGTGAGCCAGACCTGATCAAGGCCGGGGACGAGACCCCAACGGAAGCCCTGATCCAGTTCCCGAACGGCCTGGAAGATGCGCTGACAGCCGAGCTTGGTTCCGATCCTGCTCTTCTGACCCCGCTCTGGGCTGGTGAGGCCGAACTACCACTCGCTGCTGATGGCCGGACGGGTGGCAAGGTTGAATGGGCGGTCGCCTTTCTGGAGAGCGGAAATGCTTCGCTCGTATCCTACTGTAATACCATTCCCACCCCTCAGGGTGGCACGCATGAAGCGGGCTTCCGTGCGGCGCTTGTGAAGGGTTTCCGGGCCTGGGGTGACCAGCGCAAGGTCAAGCGGGCGGCTGCCATTACCGCTGAGGACGTTCTTGGAACCGTCGCGGCCAAGCTGTCCGTATTCATTCGCGATCCGCAGTTCCAGGGACAGACCAAGGACAAGCTGACCAATCAGGAAGCTTCCCGTCTGGTTGAAGGGGCCCTGCGTGACCGAATCGACCACTGGCTGGGCGGAAACCCGCAGCAGGCTGACAATCTTCTTGCGTTCATGGTGGAACGGGCGGAAGAGCGTCTGCGTCGCCGTGAGGTCAAGGAAACCGCCCGCAAGAGTGCGACTCGCAAGCTTCGTCTTCCGGGCAAGCTGACGGACTGCACGCGAGAGAATGCCTCCGAGACGGAGCTATTTCTTGTTGAGGGCGAGTCGGCCGGTGGTTCGGCACGACAGGCGCGTGACCGTGAGACGCAGGCGGTTCTTCCACTCCGTGGCAAGATTCTTAACGTGGCGTCCGCTACGGCCGATAAGCTGCGGGCGAATCAGGAACTACGCGATCTGACGGAAGCTCTGGGCTGTGGCCTGGGATCTGCGTTTGACATCAGCCGTCTGCGCTACGGCCGGGTCATCATCATGACTGATGCTGATGTGGACGGTGCGCATATTGCCTCCCTGCTCATGACGTTCTTCTATCGCGAAATGCCGGAACTGATCCGTCATGGGCACCTGCATCTGGCACAGCCACCACTCTATCGCCTGACGCATGGCGCGAAGACGATTTATGCCATGAACGATCTGGACCGGGACCGCCGGATCAAGGCTGATTTCAAGGCGAACGCCAAGGTTGAAGTCTCCCGATTCAAAGGTCTGGGTGAGATGCCTGTGAAGGATCTCAAGCAGACGACCATGGATCCTGCACGCCGTACACTTCTGCGCGTTGTGGCACCCCCGGAAGACCGGGCGCTGACAAGCGAGCGTGTAGAGAGTCTCATGGGTCGCAAGCCAGAGCTTCGCTTCCGCTTTATTCAGGAGCATGCCCGTTCTGTTGAAGACCTTGACGTCTGAACGTGAACACCGGTGTGCAATCTGTTGAAAAATACGGACAGCTGAAGGCCGTAGGGCTGCTGATCGGGGGAATTTCATCCTTCCAGATCGGTGCCACACTGGCGAAGGGGCTTTTCCCACTTTTTGGGCCGACGGGTATGGTCGGCCTGCGTGTCTGTATGGCAGCGCTGATTCTTCTGGCGATCTGGCGACCTACCCGCATGACCCTGACGCCTGCGGCCTGGAAGCTGCTATTGCCCTATGGCGCATCCGTTGCGGTCATGAATTTCTGTTTTTACGTCGCGCTGGTTCGACTTCCTTTAGGAATCGTGGTTGCGCTGGAATTCACGGGTCCGCTGACCCTGGCCCTGACGGGTTCACGGCGGTGGCTGGATCTCTGCTGGGCACTCTTCGTGATTGCTGGGCTGTACCTGCTGCTAAGGCCAGAAACAGCAGCGGTGGCGGGCACGCTGCATCATCTGGACCTGTTTGGGATCTGTGCAGCGTTGCTGAGTGGATGTGGTTGGATCGTTTACATTCTGACGGGCACCCGGATGGGGAAGATTCTGGATGCGGGGCAGGCCACGACGCTTGGCATGACAACAGCCGGAATCCTGTTGCTTCCCTGCCTCATCCCGACGATTCCGACCGTTATCACACATCCTTGGCAGGGAGGCGCTGCGCTGAGCGTGGCTGTGCTGTCTTCGGCTGTTCCCTATATTCTGGACATGATGGCGATGCGCCGTCTGAAACCCAGAGACCTCGGTATTCTCCTGAGTATGGAGCCTATGCTCGGAGCCATCTCAGGGTGGATTTTTCTTGGGGAAGGTCTATCCGTGGCACGCTGGATGGGCGTTCTGTGTATTGTCGTGGCATCCTTGGGGAATGTTCTGACAGCCAAAAAAGTCACTGCCCACTAACGTCCGGGGGCAGTGACACTGGTCCGTTCAGGCGTCGAAGTTATGTGGCAGAACCACCAGATCCCGCACCATCACGCCCTTTGAACGTGTCAGGATAAAAATTAGGGCTTCGGCAACTTCCTTGGCTTCCATCAGGGCACCAGCTTTGATGTTGGCTTCAAGGCGCGCCTGATCCCAGTCTTTCAGCAAAGGCGTAACCACCGGGCCCGGCTGGATGGCTCCCACACGAATTCCGTACTTCGCGACCTGACGGCGCACTGTATGCACAAAGGCCTGCACGGCATGTTTCGAGGCCGTGTAGATCGGCTCAGCCATGATGGGGATCATGCCCGCGATCGAGCTGGTCATGACGATATCGCCACTTTCCTGCTTCAACATCTGCGGCAGCACGGCACGGACCGAGCGGAAAGCTGCATTGATGTTCAGGTGCAGCATCGCATCCCAGCTATCGGGATCCCCTTCCCAGACATTGCCGCCCACATACGCGCCGGCATTGGCGTGGAAAACATCGATCCGGCCCTGCTCCTCAACGATCTGCGCGACCGCAGCATCTACGGTTTTGTAGTCGAAGAGATCGACGATGATCGCATGGGCCTGGCTGCCGAGTTCTGCCGGTTTGTCTTCGAGAGTTTTGGCATCACGGTCCAGAAGATAGACGACCGCGCCAGCTTCGATGAGATAGCGGGCGCATTCGAGGCCGATGCCCGAAGCCGCGCCAGTAATAGCGACGATCTTACCCTGAAGAGACTGTGTCATATGCACTATCCTGTGATGCTGTCTCAGTGTGCGGACGCTGTGCCGCGCTGACGACTGATGAAAATTGCGAGGAGGATGATCGCGCCCTTGATGACGTTCTGAACGTAAGGGGAGACCTCAAGCAGGTTCAGCCCGTTGTTCAGGACGCCCAGCAGCATGGCGCCGATCAGGGTGCCGATAATGGAACCCCGGCCGCCGGAAATTGAGGTGCCTCCCAAAACCACGGCAGCGATGGCATCGAGTTCGAAGCCGACACCCGCGTTCGGCTGGCCGCTCATGAGGCGGGAGGACAGGACAACGCCAGCCAAAGCGGCAGTGAACCCACCGATCAGGTAAACGATGATCTTGTATTTACGGGAATCGATGCCGGAGAGGCGGACAGCCTCTTCATTGCCACCGATCGCGTAGATGTAGCGGCCAATCGGCATGCGCTGGAGCAGCAGATAGGCCAGCGCATAGACCACCAACATGATGAGAATGGGTGTCTGGATTCCCAGAACCTTCCCGCGGCCGATAAACGCAAACCAGTCTGGGAGGCCCGAGATGGGATAGCCGTTCGTGTAGATCAGCCCCAGCCCACGGGCGATGCTCATGGAGGCCAGCGTCACAATGATCGGCGGCATTCCGAGACGAGCGATGCACAATCCGTTTCCGGCTCCGAAGAGCGCCCCGACACCCAGCCCAGCCAGAACGGCTAGTCCGGCGTTCAAGCCAGAAACCAGAAGACCCGCCGTAATGGTTCCGGCCAGCGCCATGACCGCGCCCACAGAAAGGTCAATGCCGCCCGTGAGAATGGCAAAGGTCATGCCTACGGAAATGATGGCGTTGATCGAAACCTGTCTGGCGACGTTTTCGAGGTTGCCGAAGGACAGGAAGCGACTGTTGAGCGCGATCATGCAGGCTACGACTACGAACAGTCCGACCGCCGGGAGAAACGCCGTTGACCGCGCGAATTTTGACGCTCTGTAACGCTCAAGCAGAGAGTGCATCGACTGCGGACTTTTTAACGCTTGCTGTTGCATGACGCATTACCTCTTCCGAACTGATGGCATCCCCCTCCAGAACCGCCGTGATGACGCCATGGCTGAATACAGCCACGCGGTCACACATTCCGACGACCTCCGGAAGCTCGGATGAGATCATGATGATGGCGTATCCCTCTGCCGTGAGGTTCCGCATGAGTGTGTAGATTTCGGCCTTTGCCCCGACATCAATGCCGCGGGTGGGCTCATCGAAGATCAGGATCTTGCTCCGGCGGTTCAGCCAGCGCGCAATCACGACTTTCTGCTGGTTTCCGCCACTAAGGCTCACCACAGTCGTTTCGTCCGAAGGGGCTTTGATGCGGACGGCGGACATCAGCTCCTGTGTCTTCCGCTTCTCCCGCGCGGTGTCGATCGTGCCGATCGAGCGGGTATATTGCGGCAGGTTGTTGATGGAGATGTTGTCCCGGATGCTGAAGCCGAGGATCAATCCTTCGGTTTTTCGGCTTTCCGGCAGAATCCCGATGCCATGACGCAGAGCATGTGCCGGATTCCCCATGGACACTTCCCTGCCCTCAATCCGCACCGTTTTTCCGGGGCATGGCAGTGCACCAATCAACGCCAGAGCCGTTTCCGTTCGGCCTGAGCCGACAAGCCCGGCAAAACCGAGGATTTCACCTTTTCGCAGGTAGAAACTGTTGGGGTGCCCGTTGCTGGCAAAGCGAATATTTTCGGCTTCCAGAATGCGCTCGGCAGTATGGAGAGCGGGTTTGGGGGGGAACGTATTCTCAATTTTTCGGCCGACCATCCGCTCAACCAGATGATCCATCGTGCACTCGGCTGTTTTCAGAACGCCCACATGAGCGCCATCACGCAGCACCGTAATCCGGTCACAGATTTCAAAAATCTCTTCGAGGTGATGTGACACGAAGAAAATTCCGATCCCCTGATCCCGAAGCTGTCGCATGACGTTGAAGAGCAGTTCAGCTTCCGTCGGGGTCAGGGTCGCGGTTGGTTCGTCGAGGATGAGAACCTGCACATCCAGTGACAGAGCTTTCGCGATTTCCACAAACTGCTGTTCCGCGACACTGAGACGCGCGACAGGAACGTCAAACCGCGTTTTTACCCCCAGACGCTCGAAAATCCCCTGCGCGATGCTTGTCATTTCGCTTTTGCGGGAAAAGCCGAGAGCGTTCCGCATCTCGCGCCCGAGGAAAATATTATCCACGGCGTCGAGTTCAGGAATCAGGCTGAATTCCTGAAAAACAATTCCGATCCCCGCGCTGATGGCATCCTTGTAGCTGGAGAAGTGGCATTCTTTTCCGTTGAGAAAGATCTGCCCTTCATCCTGAGACTGGATACCACCCATGATCTTGATAATCGTGGATTTTCCAGCACCGTTCTCTCCCAGAAGAGCATGGATTTCTCCACGCTCCAGGCTGAGGCTGACATTCCGCAATGCCCGCACTCCCGGAAAGCTTTTGGAGATTCCCTCAAGCGCCAGAAGCGGTTCTGGGGATGTCTGACTGGGTTCTGTCATGATCTTTCCTCCGGAATCCGGGACCGCCTTCGGAATTTACCAGCTGAACGTTTTGGCTTTCGTCGCGTCGATCAGTTCGACATCGACTGGCAGAACCTTCGGCACTTCTGCGCCCCATTTTTTGGCAAGCGCGAGCGCGAGTGCCAGACGGATTTCCTGCCGGGGGAACTGCGCAGCCGTGGCGATGAAATGGGAGCCCGGCTTGCTGATGGCTTTCACGGCTTCCGGGTTGCCATCAACGCTAACCAGCTTCACGTCCGAGCCATTGGATTCGATGGCTGAAAGAACACCTAGCGATCCATTGTCGTTGACGCTGAAGATGCCCTTCAGATCCGGGTTGGCCTGAAGCATGTTCTCCGCCACCGTCAGAGCCTGATCACGCTCCTGCTTACCGTTCTGAACGCTGACAATCTTGATGTCGGAATGCTTGGCAATGGCGTCTTTGCAGCCTTTGACACGCTCAAGAATCGGCACGACCGGGATACCGTCGATAATGCCGATATTGCCGGTCTTGATCGTCGTCGCGAGGTATTCGCAGGCCTTGAAGCCGGCATCGTAGTTCTTGGAACCGACAAACGCGTCCAGAGGGCCGCCAGCCTGAGCATCTACCGAGACAATCGGGATGTTCTTGTCATGAACGGTCTTCACGACGGACGTGACGCCTACGGTATCGGTCGGGTTGATGATGATGATCTGCGCGCCCTGCTGGATCATGTCCTCAATGTCGCTCACCTGCTTGGAAACGTCATGGTGCGCATCGCTGATGATGACATTGGCGCCAATTGTGGCAGCGGCCTCCTGCAACGCGTCCTTCATCGTGACGAAGTACGGATTGTTCATTTCCTGAAAGGAAACGCCAATTTTCAGAGGTGTTCCGGCTGCGACAGCCGGCTGTGACAGGGCCGTCCCGCCAAGAGCGAGAGACAGAAGGGCCAACGGAAGCGTCTTGATCTTCATGTTACACCTGTTGATCTGCATGCACTGTGCAGGTCATTTCCTGCACATGGCCTTGTCAAAACCGTAAAATTACCTGTATCTATTTGAAGATGCGGCGACCTAAAGGGCCGTGTATCCGCCGTCGACAAATATTTCCTGCCCGTTAACCATGCTCGACGCATCGGAGGCGAGATACAGAACTGTATCCGCGACATCTTCCGGTGTTGCGACACGACCAGCGGGAATCTTTTCCAGCAGCTTTTCCAGCTTGTTGCCGACGCTCCAGACGCGTTCGCCCATGGGCGTCCAGACAACTGTGGGGCAGATGGCATTGGCCTGGATGTTGTGAGCCGCCCATTCCGCCGTCATGACCTTGGTGAGACCATTCAGACCGGCTTTGGAGGCCACGTAAGCACCATGGTCAATCAGCGCGACAGAACTGGCCTGGGAACTGATATTGATGATCTTGCCGCGTTTGCGGTCGATCATGCCCGGCGCAAAGGCACGGGCGAGAAGCCATGGCGCACGCAGGTTGATGGCCTGCACGGTGTCCCACTCCTCGACGGTCTGCTCCACCAGAGGCCGGGGGAAACTGACGCCTGCATTGTTGACGACAATATCCACGCCATCCCACGCAGCAGTCACTGTCTCGGCTACGGCGTCAGGGGCAGTCGGATCACTGAGGTCAGCAACAACCGTGAGGCACCGACGCCCATGGCCTTCCACGATCCGACGTGTTTCAGCCATATCGACTTCAGATCGCGCAACGGCGACAATATCGGCCCCGGCAGCACTCAGAACATCGCAGATCGTGACGCCAAGCCCGCGGGAGGCACCCGTGACAAGAGCTTTGCGACCATCGAGGGAAAAGCGTTGTGGAAGTGTTGGCATGGTCTGTTTTCCCTGTCGATCAGTTCAAAAAATCAGCGGCATCTGCAGGCGAAAGGGCTGTCATTTCGCGGGCATGACGACGGTAGTCCCGTGGTGTGCAACCACGCAGACGCAGGAAAATGCGATTAAAATTGGAAAGGTTATTAAAGCCGGAAGCTGCACCGATTTCCGTGATTGAAAGGGGGGAACTGGCCAGCAGATGGCACGCGTGACACACCCGCAGCCGGTGCAGGAAAGACATGAACGTGTCGCCCGTCGCAGCCCGGAACTGGCGAGAGAATGTTGAGGCGCACAGCCCCAGATCCTGCGCCAGATGGTCATGCCGGATTTCGGACGGGTCCATAGCCATCAGGGATGTGATGACACCGCTCATTCGCTGCATTTCCGGACTGTTGAGCGCCTTGGTCTCACCTTTGAGCGACAGCGTCCTGAACGGAGCAGACGTTAGTGTGGCAAGAAGATCCAGACAGGCGGCCAGCTTCCCAGCGCCTTGAAAAGTCCCGATCGCTTCGAGTTTTTCCCCGAGGCCAAGCGCTTCTGGGCCGGTGAATTCGACGCCAAGAGTAGAGGCCTGAAGCAGATTTCTAAATCCACCCAATTCCGGGCACAGCGCCATCAGGCTTTCAATCCATTTAACGCTAAACTGAAGGACAACATCCCGCCCTGTCAGCACTTCACCCGGCTTGAGGGGGCTGAACCAGCCATGCGGCAGATCAGGCCCGACCAGAACAAGCTGGCGCGGCCCGAAACTCCCGATATGGTCCCCAATGATTGCACGACCTTCGCTCTGTGTGATCAGATGCAGTTCGTATTCCGGATGATGATTCCAGCGTGCCAGCGGACCGGGATAGTCATGCTGATGCCAGCGGAAACTGGTGTTCGGTTCCGCATGGATCGTCTCGTAAACAGGACGTGTGTTTCCCTCACCGACAGGCGTTTTTGCTTTCAGGGAACTGACCATTCCAAGCGCGGACGCACGACTGGCAATCGGAGAAAACGGCCCCTGTTTAGGCAATTTCTGCGTTACGGACATGATGGCACCGCTTCTCAGAGAACGATCTGGAGTTTGACGTCGCTCGGTCGAGCCTCAGCAGCCCGCTCAAAGGCCGCGATACCCTGATCGAAAGGGAATGTTTCCGACACCAGCGGCTTGAGATCGATCTTTCCCGCACTGATGAGGCGGATGGCACGGTCATAGACGTTGGCGTAGCGGAAGACCGTTTCCATACGGATTTCCTTGGCCTGAGCCGCTACGATGTCGAACGGGACCTTCTGGATAGGCATACCGACGAAAACGATGGTTCCGCCAGGCCGAACACAAGCCAGCGCATCGTCATAAGCGCCGGCAAAACCGCTCGCCTCGAAGACGACATCCACGCCCCAGTCACTCCCGCAGGTCGCATCCACAACGTCACGCGGTTTTTCGTCACGCACGTTGATGGGCCGAATACCGTCATACTGCCCGGCAATGGCAAGCTTGGCAGGAGCCAGATCCGTGATGAAAACCTGCCCCGCCCCGGAGGCAAGTGCGGCCAGCGCCGTCATAATTCCGATAGGGCCACAGCCTGTCACAAGACAGATATCACCAGGCTTGATGGCAGCCTTCACAGAGGCATGCACGCCAACAGCCAGTGGCTCGATCATCGCACCTTCTGCAAAGCTCACATTGTCCGGCAGTTTGAACGTGAATGCGGCTGGATGAACGACAGAGGGCGTCAGACAGCCGTGAACTGGCGGTGTCGCCCAGAAGCGAACAGCAGGATCTACGTTGTACTGGCCCATCAGGGTGGCACGGGATTGTGGGTCTGGAATGCCCGGCTCCATGCACACCCGGTCTCCAACTTTCAGAGACCGAACGTTGTTCCCGATTTCCGTAATCGCTCCAGAAGCTTCGTGCCCCAGCACCATGGGTTCACGAACAACGAAGGGTCCGATGGCACCATGCGTGTAGTAATGCACATCGCTGCCGCAAATGCCGACCGTGTGGATGGCGATACGGACATCATTCGGTCCAAGCTCCGACGGCAGGGCGATCTCTCTCAGAGAGAGTTCACCTTTCTTTTCAAGCACCAGTGCCTGAGCCATATCCAACCGTCTCCTGTCGCACGTTTTATCATCAGATGTGATCAGAAGTACGGATTATATGTTATATATAACACGTGATAGCTTATTTTTTTCTCAAAAGTGATACTATTTTGCGTTTGATAATTCCGGATCAGGAATTTTTCTCGTTTGTACTTTGATATAAATATTTGTTTTATATGATATTTTAATCTGAAATGACCATTAAAGTAGAAAACTCTTTCCTTGCAGGATTTGAAATTTTCTATCCTAAAGATCACATAAATATGAGAAAAATCAGGAAACGACGTATCATTCTGCCGTTATGACGTGTGTGGAATCGTGAGATTACAGACGCACGCGTGCCCGAAAGGCCTTGAGTCTTTATTGGGTGTCAAAATGTTCACGCCAAAGTTCTGGTGTGGGGCCCCACACCAGAAAACGACTCATCAAACGCTTTCGGCGACCCAGTTCCGCTTTTTAGTCGCCTTGCCGATGCCCGGATTGAAGCAGTTGCAGGGATCGAGACTGCGATAGTGCTCCAGCATCTCTGCGGGCGCGTCGTACAGATGGCCCACATTATGCTCAGCCGGATACCGGGCGCCGCGAGCTTCCAGTCCCGGCAACATGGAGTGCTCCACTGCCATGGCGTTGTAGCCCTTCTTCACCACGTAATCCTGATGCATCACATGGCAGAAGAAGTGGCCGTAATAGAGTTTGACAATCAGCTTGTCTTCGATGTCCTTGGGCAGCACTTCGAACCACTCGCGATCATTCCGACGCAAGGCAACGTCAAGTGCCACAATGTCTTCTGCCGTTTTTGAATGAACGGCCCGGTAGCGGATGGCAGCACCGGCTGCGGCAAAACGGTGCAGGAAGGCGAGCTTTCCCTCTTCCTGAGTACAAGCGAAGAAATCCCCTCCCGTCTTTGACCGCCAGTCTTCCAGATAGGCCTTAACCGGGCTGGCCAGATCAGCAGACACCTTGAGCATGAGATGATGCTCAAAACGGTCCCGGAAATCGCACATGCGCGCGGGAAGCTGCTTGGGAATGATCTTGCTGAATGCCTGAAGGAGCAGATCGCTCAGATGGCTGGAAATGCCAGGAATGCGCTGCACGGCAATGTCGAACCGCGACTTCAGGCCGAAGAACGTAGGCAGGAACCGCGTGCCCATGTAGCGGATAATGGCCGTCGTATCCTTGCCGTACACCTCGGCGATGTTGAACGCATCGCGATGGATGTATTCCCCGGCAATGGGAAGTTCATCGAAGCTGGTCAGGATGTGGCGGCGAAGGTCTTCCAGGTCATGCGTGCTGTTGGTTCCGATGTAGAACACGGCCGGGTTCTTGTTCGCCTTGAAGGTATCGAGACGGACCGCAAATACAACCAGCTTGCCCGCACATCCGGCCGCTTCGTGCCAGCGGTTCGGGTCTGCGTTGAAGCGCGCCGGGGTCTCCGCATCCACGTCCCGGACGTGCTGGGCATAACCCGCGTCGTGGCCTCTGCCTGCGTTCCAGTCGATGGCATTGTCCGGAAACTGCCCATTCTGCACGGCCGACAGGATCTGCTCCGGATCACCTTCCAGCCGGATACCCAGATGATTGACGAGATGCAGCGTTCCATCCGTGCCCATCTGGCCGAACAGAGCCATTTCCGTGAAGGCTGGTCCGCGCTGAACGAGCGCACCGCCAGAATTGTTACTGACCCCGCCCAGAACAGAGGCGCCGATGCAGGACGAACCAATGACGGAATGCGGCTCGCGGCCAATCTTAGCGAGTTTTTCTTCCAGATCATGCAGGGTGGAACCAGGCAGACAAACGACCTGCTTGCCCTCGCCGATCAGATGAATGCCATCCAGTCGGTTTGTGCTGATGATGACGATCTCACGGTCATAATCATTACCATCTGGCGTTGAGCCGCCCGTCAGGCCTGTATTGGCAGCCTGCATGATGATGATCTTGCCGCTTTCCGCGCAGAGCTTGGACGCCTTCCAGAGTTCGACAAGATTGCCCGGCTGAAGAACAGCCAGCACGTCTCCAAGACCGAAGCGATAGCCTTTACGGAAGCGATAGGTCGCATTGGGCTTGGTCAGAACATGGCGTCGGCCAACAATCGAGCGAAGCGTATCAAGAAAAGCCGCGTTACCGCTGGAGATGGCCGACATGTCTGTAGTCTTCCTTTCCCGCTTACGGGTCTGCAGGAATGACTGCGGGTCCGTCAGGAGGGTGTTGAGGTCAGAAATAAATGCCTGTCAAAAGACAGGGTTAAAAGAAAGACCCTGAAACGCGCATCATCCATGCCTCAGGTCAAAGAAGGATGTCACGATTGGGCGAGGATATGGCCGCTATTTGATCCGCCCAAACAGCCGCTCAATCTCGCTTCGGGTTAATTTCAGCCAGGTTGGACGCCCATGCGAGCAGGTATTGGCGCGGGGTGTGCGCTCCATATCCCGCAGAAGAGCGTCCATTTCTTCGGGTTTCAGTCGGCGCCCTGCCCGGATACTGCCGTGGCAAGCCATGCGGGCCAGAATGGCATCCAGCCGATTGGAGAAACTGTCCGTATTGCCAGCGTCCAGATCCGGATCATTGGCCAGTTCATCGGCGACATCTCGCAGGAGACCCTGAACATCCTTCGTGCCCAGAAGGGCTGGTACGGAGCGCAAAAGAACACTGCCCGGCCCGAAGGACTCAAGATCCATTCCCAATCGGGACAGGTCTTCAGCGCGTACCAGAAGAGCTTCCGCCTCGCGCCGTGGAAGATCGATGACTTCCGGCAGAAGCAGCGCCTGAGAGCGGAGCGCCCCACTGGCATATTGTTCACGCAGGCGCTCATGCGTGAGGCGCTCGTGGGCGGCGTGCTGGTCAACGAGAACGAGGTCACCATCCGGAGCGACAGCAATGATGTAGGTATCGAAAACCTGCGCGACTGAGGCCCCCAAAGGAAATGAAGGGTCCAGTTGCTCCGGAACCGGCTGCGGAGGACGCGCGGCGGGGGTGAAACCGACGTCCTGTTCCGCAAAGCCCGAACGTTCGACATACTCGGAGGACGGCACAGACAGACGGGATGAAGGCGCCGCAGCAGCAAAAGGCAATGTTGCCGGCGCGCTGGCCTGTACAGGCGCATCGACAGGTATATCGGGGCGCGGGGGATAGGAAATGGATGGCCGCGAAGGGCGGATACCAAAGCTGGCATGGATGCCGCCGCCGCCGCTTGAACCATGCCCGAGCGCACGCCCCAGACCGCCAATCACAAGCGCCTTTACTTCGGCCTCGTCTGCGAACCGCAGTTCCGTTTTGGCAGGATGAACGTTCACATCCAGCCGTTCCAGCGGCACCTTGAGATGCAGTGCCATCACGGGAAAACGTCCGCGCTCGATGACCGGACGATAAGCGACACGGATGGCCGTCCGGAGCATCGGATCCGTCACCGGGCGGTGATTGACGAGAATGAACTGGCCTGACCCTGTCGCACGGGTTTTGGCTGGGCCGCACGCGAAGCCGGACAGGCGGATGTGCCCACGCTCTTCGTCCAGCGGGATCAGTGTGTCGGGCGTTGTGTCCAGAACTGTTGCAGCGCGGGCTATCGGGCTTTGCTCTGGCAGATCGAACAGGAGTTTATCATCCAGCGTGACCCTTATGGCGCAATGAGGTGCGCTCAGAGCCAAACGCCGCATGACGGATTCGGCGTGACTGTTCTCGACCCGCGGGCTCTTCAGAAACTTGCGTCGGGCGGGCGTGGCGAAAAAGAGATCTGTCACTACGATCCGCGTCCCTACAGGGCCCGAAGACGGCTGTGGGGACGTGATGACACCGCCATCTACACGGATGCACCACGCAGTGTCGGACTCGGATGTACGGGATGTGATGGACAGGCGGGCACTGGCCCCGATGGAGGGAAGTGCCTCCCCGCGAAACCCGAGCGTGCGGATCTGGACGAGGCGTTCGTCCTGCAACTTGGAGGTACAGTGACGCTGAACGGCCATATCCAGCTCTTCAGGCGTCATGCCGCAACCATTATCGGTCACGTCGATGCGGTCTGTGCCTCCTGCGCGCAAGGCGACGACAAGGCGGGTGGCCCCGGCATCAATCGCGTTTTCGACGAGCTCTTTGAGCGCTGCCGCAGGTCGCTCTATGACTTCACCGGCCGCAATCAGGTCAACAACATGACCTGAGAGGCGGCGGATAACCGGGCGAAGAGGTGACGTTTTTTCAGACAGGACTGTATCTCACGATCCTGGAGGAACGTGCTGTCTTACAGCACGCCCAGAAAATGCGTGGCCTTTTTCTTGACCGTCGGTGTAGCACCTGTAGCGGGATTACGACCCAGAGCCGAGTTTTCACGAATGCGACGGTTTTCGGCGTCTCCATCCACAACGGAACCTGCCTGACCTCCCTTCCAGAACATCAGGTTATCGACGAAGCCCGCATCCGCCGTACCAAGTTCGGCATTGTTCGGAGCGTTGGACGCCTTGTCCACTTCACCAACCAGCGTGGACTGGCCGCTGCTGTTCTCTCCCGTGATCGGGTGGAGGGCTGTATCAGGCGACAGGGTTTCAAGCGCCTGCATCCGTGGGCTCTCGTCCGGACGGTGTGCGTTGTCGGCACCCGGAAGCTGCATCTTCTCTGAAGGTGGCATGGAGAGCGGAGCACGCGTCGTGACGGTGTATTCGTCCGGCATGTAGCGTTCCATGCCGAAGGCACGCTCCACATCGCTGCCTGAGCAGCCGGACAGCATCAGGCCGAATGAAGCGATTGCACCCATCTGTACGCTGAGACGGGCAACTGGAAGACGGTTACGGCGCATTGAGGGACCCTGGGACGCGATCATGATGGGATAGTCCTACAGTCCGCGCCGCGTGGGGGCA
>Ga0157363_1002730_pt1 | contig 15681 bp, 6 predicted proteins | sample AttsexASBM1_FD_111477 | JGI IMG/M metagenome (GOLD analysis project Ga0157363, IMG submission 111477) | Fungus gardens microbial communities from leaf cutter ant in Ribeirão Preto, State of São Paulo, Brazil - Atta sexdens ASBM1 | ecosystem: Host-associated > Fungi > Mycelium > Unclassified ...
ACAATCAAAGTAGTTTTTATATGCAAACACAAAACACACACACACACACACACACACACACACACACACACACACACACACACACACACACACACACACACACACACACACACACAGAAATTATTTTGTTATAGAAAATGTGATATTTATTACGAAAACGATCGATTAATTACTATTGCAAATTAATTATTTCTCATTCGTCAATGTAATAACAAATAATCAACAGCATCACAAATAAAAGGCTTATCTAGAAGTATCTATACAGAAGTCGTAGACGATTGTAGAGTCTCAAATCTTAAGAAATTAACCAATTCTAGTCGAGTATTCTCCTTATTCTTGACTGTGATTGATCAAATTCCTGTGACTTAAGATCTCATTTACAATTTTTATGTAGACGAGTCTAAAGATCTATCCAAAAGATAGATTAGATTCTAATTCGCTTTTATTACTAGTAATTGATTACTAGTAATTGGTATAGCAGGCTAGCAGCAATTAACAAATCAATCTGTTGTCACATATTTACAAATCATTTGTTAAAAGTACTGATGGCTTGTTAAATTGACAAAATCCTTTCAGTGTGTGTGTGTGTGTATATATACAGATACGAGACAATCATCTCTTCTGCTTCGAGTCACAGATTTATCTCTGAGGACGATTAGCGGCCACTAATTGACGGGATTCTCTTGATAATCGTATCAATATTTGGGATTTGGCGTGATCTTAATTCTCAGTGCATGATTGACATTAACTTCCAATCATGTACGCGTCAGTATTTGCCGATTCCCGAAGTCCGTCTCACCCTCCAAGAAGTACATACATAACGCCCCTTTGATGGACGTAGTATCTATAGCGCATCCCCTCCGTAAGCCAGTGATGTGTACTTAAGGAATCGACGCCAAATATAATTACCGGTTTCGTCCGTTTGCTTCTAGCAAACACACCCCCAGCTAATACAGTCAAACACATCGCCACCGCCACCTCCTCTCTTCCGCTCGATCGTCCTCAAACCTTCGCTTGTAGCATCGTGCAATATGTTCATCCTAAATTGGACCGTTGTTCACTGCTCATATTTGCAGTTCAAAGCGATAGTAACGGTAGCATTTCGGCAATTTGTAATATCAATAGATGGTTACATTGCATAAGTAACGCGAATTCATTTTAGTAAAAGAAAAAGAAATAAGAGGAAAACAAAGATATAAATTTTCTTGCAGCACCGTCAAGTTATTTGTGAGAAAATATTTTTAAGAAATAATATTTTAAGGAGTACTCGCGGCAAAGTCATGGGTATTAGTTAGTGCACCAGTTTTTCGATGGTTAATAATTAACGTAACTATAGTTACGTTTAAGGAAGAAAATATTTTCCATTTCACGGAAGATAACTTTCTGTTCGGGTACTTACTTATAGTTACACGTAATCACACATCCTTTCTCACGCACTCGCTTGATTTGAGGATAATCACACGAGTCTACGTATTGGATGGTATTCATTAGTCCGTTTTTATTTCAAGATGATCTTAAATAATGTCTTAAGATGTTAATACGGCCCTCTAATTGGTTTATGACTTCTTAAGACTATATTTAAGACGGTCTTGAATATAAGATTATGAATACCGCTACTGTTACTACATGTTTATTAAATTCCTTCAAGTTTTTCCTCCTTCGACTATGTTTTTTAAAACGATTGCGAGAATGATGTTTGACGTTCTAATCTTTTCCATTTTTTCGTGATCTCCTCTCTACAAACTGTGCTCTATCTTTTATCTCGAATTAGATAACCGCGGGGTGGACGAATCAAATTATTCTAATGAAAAAAAAAAACTCATAATCCTGAGAATAAAGGTCTCGTGATAGTGAAAAGTTAACTCTACTGACTTCGCGAGGAATGTAAATTGCGTATAATATTAGATTGTGCCTCAGATCCTCTGAACTCTTATCGCGTTGCATCTACTTTAATTAGTGTTGATCTTTTGTTCTCTCCCTATAGAATTTTAAAATACTGAAGTCTTTAAACTGTTAGTTGCAAGTAGCAAACGAGTCCGAAGTCAGCGTTTCGAAAATAAAACAAATTTCCCACCTGAATTTCGAAGCTATTTGCTATAATCTTAAGTCTCCGAAATTAGAATAATTCGCGAGTCCCTAATTATAATCAAGTTTCGATTGTCGCGGGACCTGTTATGTGTTAAAGTGAGGCGTCTGGAGATGGAAATTCGTAGAAGATATTCCCACCAGATGCTATTATTCCAGTCGCACATACTTGCCGGTGCGTTTCCGTCGCCAACAACATTTTCCATCCCTTCTCTCTTCTACCTCCAGCTCCGGTCTTCGGCTTTCCCTCGTGTTCACGACGCGATGGCATTTTCAGCACGTGCTTGACTTAAGCGCAATTTAATGTGGTTTAAGTTCGCGCAAAAGGTAGGAGAGGGAGAGACTCGACGACGGAAACAAGTTGCCGCGCCTAATCAAGCCTCGCTTTAACCCCGCCAGGACCACCATCGTTCCCCAGGAGACGTTGCGAACTACTTGTCCAACTAATAATCGCGGAGGATTCCCCAAACTGAAACTTCCGCCGCGTGGAGCGATGTGTCTACCGACTTCTTGGGGGTGTTTAGCGCTAACGGGTGGCTCGGAATCCCAACCGAATGTGTATGCGAACGTGAGAGAAGGGGAAGCGGGGGAGGCTTCGAGATGCGAAATGCTTCACGTCGTAAAGTTAACTGAGCGGAAACATGTCTGCAATTGAAATTATCAAATTGCCATGTACCTTTTTTTATTGAATTTTATTCGATTCCGGCTCGTTAAATAATAGCGGTTTTTTTTGTTACATTCAATGTTTAATATCTATCACAATAACGCACTCAGAAGAAAAAAATCTTTAATTTATATATTATACCATAATATGTTTTATGTTACATAATTATAGATTCTAATATATCTTGATTGTATTCTAGTGCGATTTTATATATATTATACTATATATATTATGTATTTATTACTATGTTATGTATTTATTATTGTTACATATTCATGATGCTGATTTCAGTTTCTCCATTTTAATTGAGCCACTGGCTGTTTGTTTAATATGTTTTGACTGCATTTTATAGCAACACAGAATTCATCACCTGTGCGATTTTTCTGTTACGTTGTTTCATGATAATACATATTTTACTGAAATCAATTAACTGAACCAGAATTGAGATATGCAATATAACGGTTATATTTTAGTATAAAATTCATTTATTATAAATCATTTGGAAAGTCTATTTGTTTAGACAATTTATAATTCACTTCAGATTTTAGGATAGAACTCTATTTATGGTTTATATAAATATAATTAGAAATATATTTTATGCTGTTGTATCTCTAATTTAAAAAAATTTTTTTGATATTGTATGTAAAATATAAATATATTATTCTAAATTCTTTAATGTGAGTTACAAATTATCTCTCTCTAAAATAGATTTTATTTAAATATAATATATAATAAATAATAAATAATACCATAATAGCTTATATATGAGTATATCGAGAAAAAATGTAGTAAGTTTTAATGTTTATTCAAATAATATAAATTTACTAAATAAAAAAACGATAGTTAAATCAAATTAAATGATTCTTGCACCAAACGAATATTTATATTTAGTAAATATATAGCTAGTACTATTTAAACAAATATTTATTAAAATTTAATACTTTTTACTGAAAAAATTATAGCTACAAAATAAAAGTTCATACTATTTCTTTTCAATTAATGGAATTAACTTATCCTCTTAATAGCTTTTTCAAGAAATTAATTTGAAATCATTAATTATTTCTGTCTGTAACAATTATTGATTTCCTTTTTGAAAGAAGAAAAATGGATACAATTGCGATATCCATTCTTGATACCCTTTGCTTCATATTTTTGCTCACAATATCGATACGTTCCCGTGCGTACATATGTGTCGTGAAGCTCTATAATAACTTTATTAAAGCGGTGATCCGATATCACACTCAGGGAATAACGATATTATCTCTGTGCATTCGATGTAATCAATGCAGGTCGAGAGAACTTGATAAAGCGATCACTGATTAGGAAGTGAAGATATCGGTTCCCTCTGTATACTCGATTCGTATAGAATGGAAGGAAACAAATTTATTTCTATTTCACGTTGGACTTTCCAGGTATATATCTGTGTTCTAGTCTCGTCTATCAAAACCCAGCTTGTTTCTGTTTTCTCGTCCGCCTTGTTCTCGTTTTCGTTCACTGCGGATGAAAGTATAATAAAATGTTATTTTCGGTTGTGAAACGTAAAACATAAAAGATTCAATACTATTGTTATTAATAAGCGTCGACGGCGACAATCATGGCAAGTAAAAATAACATGATCAATAAGATTCCTTTTAAATATTTTGTTTTAAAAATAAATATTATATTATTTATATTATTGAATCTATATATGCAAATAATTCACGCAAGGAAAGAATGATTTTACTACTAAATATAATATCTAAAAAATTTAACTAATTTAGGTAATTTAGATACAAATCGGAAAATAATTATGTAGGACAAGCTAATCAAGGATATCAAAACTTTTTGCGGCATTGTTCATTGCGCTTGAATCTTTTATACATATATTTATTTTGATGTAACAGAATTATTTTCAGAGACCTGAGTGTCTAGCTAAATTTTTCAATATTTGAGCAAAATCGTTTTTTCTGTGCGCTCACAAATATCTAGCCGCAATTTAATGGAATTGAAAAATTAAATGAGAGTAACATTTCATTTTTCTTCGGAATAATCTCATCAATTAAAGCATAATAATCATATCTAATGCGATTTTACCGGGATATTCTACTATATGTGGGTGCATCAATCGCGATCACGTGTCGACGATATGTCACGTCCGCCCAATCTCATCGTTATTCTACTACTTTTTAATCGATGCACGTATGCACCGTCTCCGTCTTGAAACGAAACCATTGGTCAAATCCAACTCGCTGGTCCCTTCAACTTCTGACAAATTTATTCTCACTTCATGCCTGTTTCCCAATAAATATCGATTCTTATATCGATATCCCGGGGGCGGCGGCACAGGCAGACCTCGATATAATCGCGTTACTCCGGAAGAGCCGCCACATCGCGTGCCTGTCGTTCTTCTTATTTGTCTTGTCCGTTTTTTTTTTCGCAAAAGGAAGCGTTTCAGATCAGCGAGAAAAGGGAACTGAATATTCTAGCTAAAGTCGAATTTATATTCTTTCTAAACGGCCGTATTGAGATGAATCGTTTTAAACGAATGTATCGAGAACGATACGTCGAATAAACGAGTTTTTATTTGAACGTGTCATCAATAGAAGCATGCTGGTCTCAAATACAGTCGATGCAATTTCGCGGGTGTTCGCGTGGCTTTTAAAAAAAATTCACTGCCATGAGATTTCTATTTTAATTCTCAGTCACATTTATTCGCGAATTTCACGTAGAAACGATCTGTCGCGAATTGCCGCCATCACCAATTTTGTAAATATAAGAAACATCTCCACTCGTTCTATCGCGAATGATTATTTTTATAAAAACATTTTTCTTTCGTTTGGATGTCTTATCCGGAATGACCATCGAGAGTAAATTGTGTAAATTTGGCTTAACGGATAGCTAGATGGAAGACGAAGGTACGAGTGTGCACATGAAATACAGCGCGAAAGTGCGCGGGGATGAGGGCGGGAACGATGGAATTTGATATCGTGCACAGGGCTGGGAAAATAAAGTGGAAAAATTCCATCTGGTCAGACGCACCGGGTTCGCTTGCTAGAAAAGAGGAATGAAGAAAAAGAAAATGAAAGAGAAGAAGAGGAAGAAGGTACAACAGAGAAGGTGACTCAGAATCGGGATATCCAATACACCGTCTTGATTCGCACGCGAATATGAAAGGGCGCGATTTACGGAGCGAAAGCGAGATGTACGACAGTCTTCGACCAGACCTGAAATCGAGTGTTTCGAATAGCGGAACAAATAACGGAGGAAAAAAGGAAGTTTTGATTTTTTATAATTGAATTGTATGAGGAAGCAGTTTTGTAGATTACGATATTTTATGTAGTGATATTTAAAGGAATATGTGTAATACAATAATTATACGTAATTAATAAATAAATACATATTATATACAGTTTAATTATAATTCAATATTACATATATTATTATATGTAATTCATAAATTTAATTAATTATATATGTGTATATTTATGTAATTTATACTACTAGTATCAAAATTACATATTATTAACATTATTAATATAGATATGATATAATTTTATATAAATTGAAATAGCTAAGATATAATAGATTTTCGTTGTGAAATTTAATTATCAAAGAACTTATAGATTGCAACAAAACTCGATAGCTTTTCGTCTTTTTTTCGCTATAAAGATGACGACAATTTTGTCAGGAAATCCATTAGCGGAACTGGCTTCCACATCTCACATTCATTGCGAAATGCTCGTTGCAGTTAATTGGCATTGACCCATACTCTTCATGGCAAATTATCCAGTTTCGTCCAAAGTGCGTTATATAGGTTTCCGACAGTGATGGTTCTTTAAGAACCGATTTGTGCTGCCTTTTTCCACCGCTTTTCATCCTCCGCACGACGTCGTACTCTCGTGTCTCAGAAGTCGGCGAGTTTCGCGACAGTAAAAAGTGCTAAACGACGAGGCAGGCTGGTCCGATCCAGACAGCAGACGAGCTAGGTCGTCGTCATCGTGGTCGCCATCGTTCTCGTTTCGTCGCGTTGTCATCGTTTCCCCACCTCTTCCACTAACTCTTTCTCCGTTCTCTCGCCGTTCGCCGTTCTCGGCGAAATTAAAAACATTTACTTCCACGAAAGAAACACGGAGCCATGGACGATCCTCTCATAAGCGAGAACATATAGCGGGTGTAGAGACAGGGCAACGGGAAAAACGAGTAAAAAGCTCACCAAAGCGGAAAGAGACTGAGGTCTGGGAACCTCTCATGTTCGTGTTTGGGATGTACGGCTCGTGCCGCCCGCGGGAACAAAAAGGAGTTCCGTCAAGATGAGAGGGAGAACGTGGAAGCGGTACGACTCGCGGAAATTAATTCGCGATGTTTGTCGTTCCTCTACGACGAAATATTGCGCGGACCGTAAATTCTCGATTTATTGATAACAAAGCGTTATGACGTTCAGTAGTATTTGGTAGTTGAGTATAGATTAAATTTCAAAATGGAAAATATCAAGTATCCTTTATATTTGAATTGCTTAAAGTTATTTATTTAATTAATTGATATTATATAATAACGTTAATTGAGTAATTAAATAATTGTTATACATCGGAAGGATGCTAAAGTATTTAAAAATTTAACTAAATGCAAATTTGAAAATAATGTTGGACCAAAAATCACCATGGACCATCAAAATTATATAGGACGCTTAAACTAGAATGTCAAAACTTGTTGCATTGTACATCATACTTGAGATTCCTACGATTATTTTGATGTGGCCCAACAAAATTATTTTCAAACTTATACTTTAGTGAAATTGTTTTTTTTATGTATTAATTGTTATATAATTATTATATATCTATATATTATTATAATCATACATGATATTATCACGAAGTGAGTTAAATTACATTTTGGAAAAGCGAAGAAACTCTTACGAGCATTTATAACGTTTTTTATTAACAGAGCTGCGCACTCAGTGCACTTTAAAGCCATTGTACAAATCGATGTAAGGATGTACGTTTTAATAAAAATATAGAAACGAATTAAACTGCGAAATCTTCAGTACATTTTATTATTTTATAAAATATACATTGGGTATTTTATTAATTGAGATATCTTACTTTTACATTCAGGTTAAGTAAAGTGTACAACAGTTTTAATATGCACTGAGTACGCATCAGTTTTGCTAGTGAAAAACGCTATTGTATGTGAATTTTTCCGTTTCTATTTTGCATTACAAATGAATGATTAACTTGTAGCATAATTATAATAGTTGCATCGCGTTTGGATAACAACTACGGACTACTTTCGATAATGCCTTATAAGAGGTGGCTGTACATGCCGCTTGGAAAGAGGAGAAGGTCGGTAGGAGGTAGGCGTAAGTAGATTACGAGACTGTGTAATTGAATGGCCACTCTAAATGCTTCAACCGCTAATTAAGAAAGCAATACCAATCAATTATCCTGGCTGACATCGATACACGCAGCCTCCATAATCCAGTGCGACTGTAACGGTACTTGGTTGCAGGAGATCGAAGGGGATGCTCCCCTTCATTCGCCATCCTTCCCCCTCTCCCCCTAAGTCTGCTATCAGCAAACCCCAGCCGCATCATAGGCTGGCGCACGGATAACTGCCGATTATTGCCGGTGGTATAACTTTCGATTAAAATCAACCCCCTTGGCTCGTTTAACAGTCCTGTTAGATTGTCCAATCAGCGAGAGAAGCGAAATACTTTTCCAAGGGTAACAACTTGCTCGAATGGAATTTCGACGATTGGATGTTGATTAAGCATCGATAATAATAAGAAGGAAAGTATATAGATGCATTGAGAGGTGATTTTAATTCTTTCATATATATAGTTCTCTCTACGATGCCTCTAAAATGGGGTAGTGGATATTACACGTGTTTTTTTCTCGTGTTTTATAATATTACTTGGAAAAGATATAGATTTTCTTAAATATTTCTGTAATTTATACACGGAAAGTGTATACAGTTTTGCTGAAGTTCAAAAACTTAGCTAGCTATAGATGTGAAGAGAATTTTCCGTATCCGTCCGAATTTATCTTCAATACGCAAATCAACATATTTCCTAATCGGATCGATGGCTATTATCATAATCGGACCAGACGGATGTTATATATAAATAGAAGATATAAATTTTGCTTGGATCAATAATAATTATAGTAAATCGAACAAAGAGACTCTTTAAATTCTCTAATCGGATTGATGCTATCGTTAAACCAACCAGACAGATTTGAATGTTTAAATATAAATAAAGGATATAGATTTTGCTTAAACCAATAATTAATTAGCAAATCGAAAAAAGAATGACTTGGAAAGAACAATTTTACTTAAGCGTCTAAAAATTTAGTTAAATCTGAAAATACAGATCTGAAAATAATTTTGTTGAAATGACGCATTGTTGATAATACAAAAAGTTTTAACATTAATAGCAACTAGTTTGAACATCATAATTATTTTGATGATTCAAATTATTTCCAAATCTGTATCTAATTAAATTTTATTTCAGTAAAATCAAATCATTCTTCTCGTGTAGTCATTTCTTTTATTCAATCTGCTAATTATTGGTCCAAACAAAATTAATATCTGCTATTTACATTTAAACACCCGTCTGCTCAGTTTTGACGATAACATCGATCCGATTAGAGAACAGGTTTATTCGTGGATGCGTATCGGAGATAAATTCGGCCGGATACGATTGACAGAGGTTTCCTTCCGAAGTGTGCCGATCGCGCTGGAAATATTTGTTCGCGCGCGTCAGAATGCGCGACATGCGATTTACGACGTGATGAAATGCCATCAATCCGCGGTGGTTATCGAGGTTCGCGATTGCGCGAAACGGCGAGATGAAAGGCGATGCGCGTAAAACTACCGGCGATGTTTGTTCAACGATGTTTATCGTCAGCGCGGCAATTAACGGGGATTGGGATTTAATTGTCCTTGACCAATTATTCAGTTATATTCTTTCCAGTATACGTGCCCGGTGAAAATTATACGTTCTCGGTAACTGCAGTGTCTGCTGAATAGTGATTGAATCCACGTGCAATTATTTGGCTAATTATTATTGCGGCATTATCATTGCTATCGAGATTCATTCAACGCTTTTGTGGTGAGTTTTGCTTAAGTTAGTTATGCCCATAATCCCGATCTAATATTCGGCCGGTCCAAAATTCAGCATTTACAATGCAAAATTCAGTGCAATGTTATTTCTGGAGTTACGAGTTCCAGTATAGATCAAAATTCATGATTTAAAAGAGATATCACTAAAAGTCGTTTTTACCAGTGATACATTTTCCAGTATTTGATCGTGTTTATGAAGTTAGCATGGCTCTAATTTTCGAAAAACAATAATTATTGCAATATAGCACTCTCTTTTTATAGTTCTATATATATAGTTTCATATAAAAATTTAAAAATTCCGCATTTTTTATACTAAAAATCCAAAATTGAAAAAGTAGCAGAACTTTGTTCAAAAATAATTGGAGAGCATAGAACTCTGCTAAAACTAACGAGGAATATCGCTAGAATTGCGATAAATTTTAGCATTTTTTTCAACTTTTTTCTCAAAAAAATATCTTAAATTTCAATATTTATTTGAATAGTATCAACTAAATATTTATTAAATATAAAATATATTTATTTGATACAAAAAACATTAATTTGATTTAACAATCACTTCTATTTATTAAGTAAATATTTTTTTTAAATTTAAGTTAGTTTTTTCAGTGTCTTCTACATTTAAAGTCTATTAAAATTGATAATTGGTTAGTTGAAACTTTGTTTTCAAATTATATATTTATGTTGATACAATTTGAGCAGTGTTAACAGGAATTGTAGTCAAAAGTTGAAATATTTCTTTTTCTTGTACTTTAGAAGGAAAGTGTTATGCTAAATTCATGAAGTCGGCATGTTATACTTTCAATTTTGATTTTTTTACTATAAAAATGCAGAACTTTTTTTATGTTCATAAAGAACTATAGGACTGAAACACGCGCGTATGTGCTGGAGTTGTAATTATATTTTTTATATCAATACAATAACGTGCTAATTTTATCGATCTTATTTGCTCATCTAAGTTAATAGTATAATAAAAGATGAAATCTTCTTTGACAAATTTAAAAAGTGATACATTACATTATAGGCTTGAAAAGTTCAATTCCTATTAACGGAATGTTCGTTGACTCTTCCTCTCTACCCATTTCTCTCCTCTCGCTCCGTCTGATGAATAGCCAACGAACCCTCGCGGTTTATACAGCGGTTGAAACCTCACTGAAATATTAAGGCGCTAAGCCGGGCGTTTAGCATTTTTCCGGGAGGACTATGCCGCTCAGGTGGATTTCCAGATCTCGGACGGGCTGCCAAGGGATTCGTGAGGCAGGTGATAAATATTAAAATAACAATTTGAATTCAACTTTCGTTCAACTCGCGTTCGGGTATCGCGCCGGCCGGGCAGGGAGGAAGTGGAGGTTGAATGCCGTAAGGTTGGGAACGCGAAAAGGGGAGAGTTGCCCGTTGTGAATTCATACAATAATCATCTTACGTACTTAGTCCGCTTTTTAGCATACCCTCTTCCGTTTTGGCACGGTAAGGGTAGCAGTCTCGACGGAAAGCAACGGTGGTAGCACGAATCGAGGGTTAGTTAAGTCGGAGGCATATCGAATATTTAAGAAAGTCAGACTTGTTCGATCGGCTAAATGATTTTCCGGGAAAGACAGAATCAGTCTCGGGTGCATTAATGAAGAACACAAAACAATGGGTCTAAAAAGATGAGAGAAACAATTTATAAAGAATGACAAAAAAAAATTTATTTTCACTGAATGAAGGCTCTGATTTAAATTGGAAAATTTTATTTTGATTTGAAATTGTCGATACAGGAAAGTTTCACGGGAAGTTAATTGCGTTTGATGTGGAAAGTTTGATGTTATTATCGACGGAGATTCATCGTTTATTAAAAGCAAACGCAAAATTGCCGGATCGTCGTGGCCGTCTCTCGCCTCGCACTCGAACAAGGGTGGCGATCAATAGTAATAGCCGCGCCGACAGTATGCAGTGCCATTATCAAGCGTCGACCAATAACGCTATCAGGCTAGCCGTAATAATTGATAATGCACTTTGTGCGCCCGGGGAAACTTTCCACAAAGACACCGACGTCGTTCGTACATAAGGAATGGGCAGGCGGGGGCCGCGCGTGCGTCCGCGTGGGTCAGTGCACCAGCTCGAAACTGCAGTTCCGTTGTGCGGAATCGATCAGGAAGCCGCCGCGCCACATGCAAAGACCGGCTGTTACATAGTTGTAGATTCGATAGCACATTCCTACACTCTTTTTCTCCACGAGGCCGATGGGCATCCTCGGGCGTGTTCTTGCATTTCGCGCCCCCGACGCGCACGCGAGGCAAGCAGAGTCGATCGCTCTTTGACTTTGCGGCTTTCGCGCTGCTACGAGGCCGCGAAAACGGCTATTATGAGCTAACTTCTGGAACAATGCGATACGCACGGCCAACAAATGCTTCTGGTAACAACGCTCGAAGTCGAGCAATATCGACGGCTGCGGCCGCGAATATGAACAACTTGATCCGTTCGGATGCTTTCGTCGCGTTGTATAGCCGTGCCTGGAGTCTCGCGCGCACCACTATCGGCTATTCGACATACAAATGCCGCGAAAGTTCACGGGATGCCCAGCGTAAATCGTGTCCTTTTTTTACTTCGATCCATAATACTTACGGCATTGACCATTTATATCGGTCTCACAAGCGTGAACCTGAAAGTTGAGCTTACGAGAGTAAATTCTTTTCAATTTTTTTTTTCTTTTTAAACTTAGCAGCTACTTCGCAAGTAAGTGGAGAAGATATCGGCATTCAACTCTCTAAAATATACTGTGTATAATTTGGAAGGAGGAAGAAATTCAAATACCGCCTCGTAAAGTTTAAGGTAACGGGATATAGCAGGGGATAAAACGGTACGGTTAAAGGGGAACGTTCGAATCTCATAAATTGCTAACACAGCGAATTGTATACCTTTTCGATCAAAAGACGTCACGTTCTTTTTGAGAACGGAATATTTTTGAAGATGCATGTCTCTTTTTTTGATGAGAAATGAATATTACTTCAATTTTGTTGATGATTTTTTTCTTTGATAAAATCGATTTTGTACATTTCAGCGGAATAAGTTCTTCAATTAATTTATTGCACTCAGCAAATATATTCATACTGAAAAAAAAGTTAAAATATTCCCAAGTAAATGTTACATTTGACGTTTCCTTTGATATTTTTTTAAAGAAATTTGACTATGATGATGAAATATTTTATTGTAAAAAATTAAATAGATGTCTTGCTTTTGCTAAATATGAAATTTTATTTCCCCGTATTTAAGTAAATAATTTATTTCAGTGAAATAAGCATTATCTCTCACAAATAAATTTTTAATTACCTTTTTCTCAGTGTATAAATTCTAATCGCATCTAGAAATGCGTGAGTACATTTCTGCTTAATATACAATGTTAGATCGAAGGAGTGATAGATAACTCAATCCTTTAATTAAATAACATTTCTTTATTATTTTTAATTTTCATATCAGAGTGTCAATCTTTTCTGTAGTTCGTCTCAATGGAAACATATGCATTTTTAACAAATGAAGACATACGATGATAATTAAAAGTTTCATGACATGCCATCGCATTAACAAGTTATCAATTTGATATCTTCGCTGTAATAGTGTATGTATAATAATTAGTAGTTAATTTATTAATTGAAGATGATATATTGAAGATGATTTCAACAAAGAAACATCTATACTTAATCAATACATATTTTTTACACAATTTCCATTCAGTATTGGCTCCCATGAATTTTTTTATTGTGATGAAAATTTAAATGATAAACTAAATTTGAACTAATTTTAATATATTTTCTCGAATTAAACTCTATTGTTTTAATTAAAACGACATATTGAATAGAAGCTGTAATGAACTACAGAAATGATTCGAAATAATTAAAATTGGGTATCTGTAATTTGACAATGTATTCCTTTAGAGCTATTTACACTCGTTGATTATAAATATCTGTTTGTTATTATATTATTCATCTTCATAATTACAATACGTCCAAAACAGGATGTTTCGACGATTGTCAATTATTGTAACATTGGTCTCTGTAGTCATTTAATAAGTCAGTAGTAATCGTACGACCCGCGGGATTATCCTTCTATTAACCATCAGCGCCTTTGACTACCGTTTCAACTTAGAACGCCAAAGGGGAAATCATAAATTTCGTAGAAAGCATTATCGAGCTAGTGAGAAAAGTTGTCAAACTTGAGGGCCGCAACATGGCGAGTTTCATGCGAATTTGCTAATTATTTCGTATTGTGCGCGACATCCACGCGAGAAACTATCGTTCTGAACGATGACAGTACGGGAAGAAATGGGCGGACGGCATGTGCACGCGTGGTCGAGGGTTGGCGAGACAGGGGGTCAGATCGTTGGACGACAGACTCGCGACAAAGGCTAATTGCGACGCGCGGGCGAACCGCGTCGCAAACGGGAACAAGCCTATATTACGTCGGAACACACAGCCGTCTACCGCCTCGTGTCCCCCTCGTGTTCTCGCCCTTTCCGGTTCTTGTCTCGCCGACCCCCATCGACCGCCCTCGGTCTCTCGCTCTTCGTTCCCTCGCGAGACCAACCCGAGATGACATCGAGTCGCGCGTGGAGAGCGCGTTGTTGAGGTCGGCGGTGATCCGACGATGATCCACAACGTCGTGGTCCACTCGGTTCATCGGACTCCATACGGTCATAGTGATGATCCTGAACCAGGTAAACCTCCGAGGCGCGTAAACCACAACGCATACAATACCTTCACGTTCGAGTACTCATGCAAACTCGCTGTAGCGTGAATCCATACTAACCCGAACCTTCGATCGGCCTGATTACCTTCTGATACATGTCCTGGTAGTGACCGGAGTTTCTCTCTCAATCTCTCTCTCTCTTTCTCTCTCTCTCTCTCTCTCTCTCTCTTCTCTCTGTCTTTCTCGATTAGTGGTCGTTGATGAGCCGATGCTCTCGTTCCCCATGTGGCTTTTAACCGATGGTTGTAAGAGGATGAGATGAGGCGCGTTTCGCAACAAAGTTTGGTCCAATAATCGTCGATAGTGCGAGAGGATAACTTCGTAAATGAGAAGCTTCGTGGATGTCGATAGTAGCTGCTCAACTTTGTTGCATTGGATCCAAATGAACCTTCAATTAGTTTCGATAAGTTTAATTAAAAGTAGCACATGATGTCCAAACGTATTGTTTGTTGAATGGAACTTCAATGAAACTAATAATTTAATTATCTTGGTGTTTTATTAATGGTGTTTTATTAATGGTTTGGATTCGCACTACCAGTGAATATGTAGAAATAAATATTGTTATCAATATATTTACACATACTTCAAATTTAAATAAAATACATAAAACTGTAACACTTTTTAGATACTGTTTAATCATAATTTGACATGTAGCTATATATCACAATAATAACTGTCTAAAATTTTAATAGTACATATTTTGAAGATCAATCAATAAAAACTGTAATGTGTAAATATTACAAGTACACATATTTTCGAGTTGTAAGCGAGAAAATTAATGAATGATATCACGTAGAATTTATGCACTTATTAAATGCATTTAATCAGTTATCTGTTGTTGATTTCACAGTTCACGTGCTGTTGATTTTGACTGCATAGCTGATTTTATCTTTTGATCTATTATATATCTATTATATATACTGCAGGAATCAATTGATTTATACTGACAAGTTTATTACTAATAATAAGTTTTAATTATTTAATCCCCTTTTTAATACAAATTGAAATAATTGATAATTAATTAGTTAAAAATAATTATTAATGCTATTGTTAAAATATGAAGAATAAAACTTTTATTTGTTTTAATATTACAATTATTATTATTATATCTTTCA
>Ga0157363_1002731_pt1 | contig 15679 bp, 13 predicted proteins | sample AttsexASBM1_FD_111477 | JGI IMG/M metagenome (GOLD analysis project Ga0157363, IMG submission 111477) | Fungus gardens microbial communities from leaf cutter ant in Ribeirão Preto, State of São Paulo, Brazil - Atta sexdens ASBM1 | ecosystem: Host-associated > Fungi > Mycelium > Unclassified ...
AGAGTTAATCATGTTGGCACAGCGTATTGATGTTGCCGAGGAGCTGGACCGTCTCGACGCACACATCAAGGAAACCTACAATATTCTGAAGAAAAAGGAAGCCGTCGGCCGCCGTTTGGATTTCATGATGCAAGAGTTCAACCGTGAGTCGAATACGCTTGCGTCCAAATCGATCAATGCCACCATCACCACTTCGGCGATTGAATTAAAAGTGTTGATCGAACAGATGCGTGAGCAGATTCAGAATATTGAGTAGATTCTTTTAAAGTCCACTTTAATCCATAAACCCATGTTAAATGGTCTTTTTATTCAATTTATAGTCTATAGAAGACCATTTAGATTCATTAAAAATTACCAACAAGTGGGGAGTAAAACGGGGAGCGTTTTTGCTTTACGAGTCTCATCTGCCAGTTTATAACCATATACCCGCCACAGCGATTTTTCATCTGGATAGGTATATGACCTCACTCACTGTCAGTGACGGTTCAGGCTCTCATCAAAGCAGGAGAACCGGGGAAGTTTGGCGATGAACGTGGTTTGTATCTGAAAGTCCCACCTAAAGGTGAGCCGCATTGGATGCTTCGATACACAATCGGCTCTAAGAGACGCGAAATTACCTTAGGTAAGGTATCTCATGTATCTCTGTCCGAGGTACGTAGCCTCGCTGAGAAGACTCGGAGAAAAGTTGCCACGGGGATGATCCTATTGCTGAGAAAAAACTCAATCGCCCTAAGCAACTGACCACAGTAGATGGACTGTTTGAAGACTGGCACAAAGACCTCGTTAAACGATTAAAACATCCTCACATACCTGTACGGGTTTACTGGAAAAATGTTGCCCCTACTATAGGTCGACTTGCCTTGTAAAAGTTAATCCCCTCGATGTTTGGTCGATCCTGCAAAAAATTACAGATAGCGGAAAACCAACCATTTCAAATGATGCCCTGCTCTACATGAAGCAACTCTTCGACCACGGCATTAGCTTGGTCTGCTTCAGAGCAACCCAGCAATGGCGTTCAAGGTCAATGATGCAGGTGGCGTCGAAAAAAGCAGAGAAAGAGTATTGAGTCTGGATGAGATTGCTCATGTTTTTAAAGTTTTCAGGGAACACTCTGACAGCTTCTCCCGTGATAACTATCTTGCCTGTGCCCTGCTGCTACTCCTTGCTGTTCGTAAAAGTGAGCTAACGAAAGCACCCTAGTCAGAATTTAATTTGGACGAGAAAAAATGGTTCCTGCCAAAAAAGGAGTAAATCTGGTGTTAGCATAGTCATCTCCCTTCCCCCGCTCGCTATCAGCGATTCTTGAAGAGCTAAAGGTCAGAGCATAGGACTCTCCATATGTGTTTCCAAACCGCCGTGTGGGCAAGAAGAAGCAACCACCTGATAAATGGGTAACATTGAGTACTTTACTGTTCATGATCTGAGAAGAACGCGCCGAAGCCTGCTTGCTTCATTGTCAGTTCCTCCTCACCTAGCGGAGAGATGCCTGCATCATAAATTTAAGGGGGTCGAGGGCATCTATGACAGATATGATTATTTTGATGAAAGAAAAGAAGCCTTACAAAGAATTGCAGAGAAAAGAAGTTTTATTATTGTGAGTCAGGTTTAATCAACTTTGTACATTAGCAATTGCCTGCCTTAAGCAGGCAGCGCGATAGTTGTATAGTGGTTGCACATTTGACTGTAAGGGGTTTATTTCAAATGAACGCAATCGACAGTAGGCTGATAATCTTCTCAACCCCAAAAAATTCAATGACAGAAATGCCGATGATATACAAAGCGGCGACATTGATGTTAAAACATTCAAAAAGCATTACCTCTGGGGCAAGTCTTAACTTTTATCGACTGGACAACTTTTGGTCCCTCCTATCAACACCCCTATCTGAATTTAATACCACCACCAAGCAAAGAAAAAGCCATTGCAATACTATACGATGAGTTAAGATCGCAGTCGTATGTATTTTCTTTCTAAGGGCCATACCAAGGGGGATGTATGATATTAAGTGATAAAGAAATTACGTTTGAAAGAGATTTTATTAACTCTCCCTCTCGTAAACACACTACTTTAGCGGGTGCAATAAGTATCTTAAAGGATGTTTTTTCCGTTATTATCATCAGTCTATCCGCTTAAAATATATTATACTTATCGTGGATAAAACACCTAGTCTTTATAAAAAAATCAGAATCAGCTATAATTCATTAGAATACGATCGCCTACCAAGATGATATTTATCATTATATAATAAATTTAATTTTGATAGTTCAATATAAATACCCCCAAAACAGCTAAAACCTTATTTTTATAAAAGACATTTATAATAAATATGATAGCCGACTCACTAATCTATTCTTTGTTATTTATCCGGAGGATAAATAACAAAGAATTACTTATAAAAAATCGTTTAGATAATTATAGTATCCTTTTAATCCTGATATCTAACTGAAAATCATTCATAACGATGCAGTTTTCTCCAGTGCAAAGGGGTAATACCTACCCAATTTTTCATTGATGTAGTTAAATGGCTTTGGCTGGAGAATCCGCATATTTTCGCAATATCACCAATAGAGCGGTCAGAGGTTGTAAGTAAGTGAGTTGCTTTATCTGTGCGAAATTTCATAAGCCAGTTTAAAGGAGTTTCACCGGTTTCCAGTTGAAAACTGCGACTAAAATGCCGCACACTTAACCCTGAAACTTCAGCAAGGTCAGTGATAGCAATGTTTTGGCTATAATTTTTTTCGATATAGTCTTTGACGCGATTAAGGCGCCACGCAGGAAGAGCAATACGGGAATGCGCTTCAATATCTGTCCCAGCCATGAGTAAAAGCTGCCCCACAATTACCGTCACGAGGCCATCCCCACAAAAACTGTTCATTCGAGATTGCGATTGAGAATTGATCCACAATTGACGGATCATACTTTCGATAAAGGGATTTTCCCATGTTTCCTGAGCGAGTGGAGTAAACAAGTCCTGAAATAACATGGGGCATGCACCACCAAGTAGAGTACTTATCGTGCTATTTGGCAACGTAAGCACCAAAAGAGTGCGATCGACGTTAACCTCCCAATCACTCTTAGTATTGGCGGGAACGACGATCATGCTACCTGACCGAATTTTTTGCTGATACCTTTTACCATTCATAGACCATATCAAATCCCCCTCTTTTTCAATAGAGAGGGGAAGCGCTATCAGCGTTTCGGGTAATGCCGGATCACTAAAGTTGTGCGGTGTTTGTTGGCTTTGCACCATTAAAAAAGGAAATTTTCCCCTTGACTGGCGATGCTCTTGCGGAAATGCAGAATATGGAGATCCTAAATAGAAATCAGAATAGGAAGACCACTGATTATCGGACATGTCGCACCTCTAAATACAATTTAACTCATCTGACTATAAACTCGACATAGTAATTTCAAGCAATAAGTGTGCCACATTCAAAAAAAATAAATTAATGCATAATTTTCACTGCAAGGACGATTTTTCATTTAAAAAGACATAAGAAGAAAAAAAACAATTAACAAAAGATCTATCGATTGACAACATTTATAAATATGAAATAGATTTCATAATTACTCAAAGATACAACTATTAAACCCCATCTGATTATAAACCCGACAAATTAATATTATTTAATTCAGGTGAGGTATAAGGTATGAGAGCAAGTAAGCATCTAGAGGGTGATTTATTAGGTGGGCATAATTATTCAGATCATAATGAAGAGAGTTTAAAAAGAGGCCTTTCATCACGACACATACAGTTAATGTCAATTGGTGGGGCGATTGGAACGGGATTATTCATGGGTTCTGGTAAAACGATATCCCTATCAGGTGTTTCAATTATTTTAACCTATATGATCATTGGCTTTTTCCTCTTTATGGTTATGAGAGCAATGGGGGAATTACTTTTATCAAATAGTAATTTTAAATCATTTGCTGACTTCAGTGCAGCCTATCTTGGCCCTTGGGCTGGCTTTTTCATTGGCTGGTCGTACTGGCTAACTTGGGCTGTTGGCACCATAGCCGACTTTGTCGTTATTGGTGGTTACCTTCGATTTTGGTTTCCAGAAATGCCACTATGGATCCCTACATTAGGAACGCTCTCTTTATTGCTATCGCTTAATATTATGAGTGTGAAGTTATTTGGGGAATTCGAATTCTGGTTTGCGTCAATAAAAATCGTAGCCATTTTAAGTCTTATCGCTACAGGTATATGGCTTATATGCACTTCTTATGTATCCTCTGACGGGGTGTCTGCGTCATTAACTAACCTTTACGCACAGGGAACTTTTATGCCACATGGCATAATGGGATTTTTTGCGGGCTTTCAGATAGCAATATTTTCCTTCGCAGGGATTGAACTGATTGGAACAACGGCGGCGGAAACTAAAAATCCAGAAAAAACGTTACCAAAAGCCATTAATGCCGTTCCACTGCGCGTTTTAATTTTCTACGTGGCAGCAATTGCTGTGGTTATTTCTGTTTCATCTTTAGCTGATATCAGTCCTAATCAGAGCCCATTCGTTCAACTTTTCTTACATGCAGGACTCCCTGCTGCGGCTGGAATAATCAATATAGTCGTCACAACCTCAGCAATGTCTGCGGCGAACAGTGGTGTTTTCTCTACCAGTAGAATGCTCTACGGATTATCGGTAGAGCAGGATGCGCCTAAATTTCTGGGTAAACTTACAGCCAGTTCCGTACCAGTGAATGCAATCCTCTTTTCCTGCTTCTGCATGCTAGTGGGCAGCGGTCTGCTATTCATATTCCCTAATGTTATGGAAGCATTCACTTTGGTCACAACAATATGCGCAATATTATTTATCTTTACTTGGTCGATGATCATTTTTTCATATCTCGTTTACCGTAAAAAACGCCCTGACCTGCATGATAGATCAACCTATAAAATGCCATATGGTATTACCATGTGTTGGTGTTCTCTCGTTTTTTTTGCTTTCGTTTTAACGTTGCTTTTATTAGAAAAGGATACAAGGGATGCTCTATTTTGCATGCCAATATGGTTTTTAGGATTATGGTTTTCTTACAAGATTCGCTCACGTGAAGAGCGATATACAATACTAAAAACTGGTAACCGTACTGATTTAAAATAATCAAGATATTAGATTATAATATCCCCCAGAAAAGAAGGTTTATAAAAAATGGATCGGAATCTTGTACACAGGAATAAAATATTAGGTGTTATCTCCGCCCTTGCCACCGTAGCGACTTGGACAACGTGGACGATTGCATCCCGTTATGCTATGCGTGGTGGTGAGGCGATGGATCCTATTCTATTAACATTTATTCGATATGGTACTGCAGCTATAGTATTAGCCCCTTTCTGGATTAAATTTAAATTAATTCCCAAACAATCATCTTTTTTAAGTCTGGGTGGATTACTGTGCGCTGGTCTACCTTATCAGTTTCTGGTCCTAGCAGGACTTCACTATGCACCGGCGACTATAGCCGGTCCATTATTAACCGGTTCATTACCACTCTTTGTATCTATTCTAGCAATAACACTCTTACGTGAAAAAATATCACCCTCAGGTATCATTGGAGTAATAATTATCACTTCTGGCGTACTCGTTATCCTAGGTAATAGTATTGTAAATTTAAGAGGAGAAGAATTGCGCGGAGGAATATTACTATTAATGGGTTCATTAACTTGGGCAATTTATACAATATCGTTCCGGCGCAGTGGACTTAGTGGTTTTCAAGCCACTGCATTTGTTGCAATCTGGTCAGTAGTACTATTAATTCCTTTTTACGGGGCACATATTGTCAGTACGATACAACAGGTATCGTTGCATCAGTTAGTATTACAGATCTTCATTCAAGGGTTGATGGCGGGTGTAGCGGCCTTAATGACCTATACAATTGCAATAAAATTGTTAGGTCCAACTTTTACCACGGTTATTACTTCGTTGACTCCTGTTATGGTTAATGCTGTTTCCATTTTAGTATTAGGCGAAGTGGCTAAGATAAGCACGATCATCGGATGTATATTTATTGTATCTGGTGTTCTAGTGAATAGTGGTATTTTTAACTATTTACGACGCGAAGAACGAAAAAATAAAATCAAGATAACTGCCTAAACTCCTCACTGGTTAAGCATTGATTTAGGTTTATTTTTAATTAAAAGGTTGTTTTTTACATTATTTGGACATCGTATTGTAGATAATCACTACCTTACTTGATTATTTTATTGACTATAAAAAATAGAATAATTTATTGTTGTTACGTATAGTAAAAAATACCTTATGCACTATAGAAAATTGATTGTTAACTTTATATGGATGGACGTATTCAATAAATGGATGCTCCATCGTAATGGTTAATAATAAGATACCAGTAATACAATCACGGAAAATTTATATAACTCCTAATAATTCAGGATATTGTCATGGATACTCTTTTTTCATCACGCATGAATACTGTAAAACCGTCTGCCATAAGGCAACTGCTAGAGTACGGATCTGACCCTAGTATGATCTCGTTCGGTGGTGGTTATCCCGACCCCGATCTTTTTCCACTGAGTGAACTAGAAAGTATTTATAAGCAGCAGGTGACCCAAAACGGTCGTTTCTCGTTACAATATACCTTCTCTGCGGGATTAAATAATTTGCGAAAACAACTCGCAGATAGAATGAAAATAGAAAATATAAATTGTGACGAGAATAATATTCTGATCACTCAGGGAGGGCAACAGGGACTAGATCTTGTTGCAAAACTGTTGATTGATAAGGGGGATGCAATTATTACTGAATCACCTACCTTTGTCGGTGGTTTGCTGGCGTTTAATCCTTATCAACCACGTTATATTGCTATCCCTATGGATGAGGAAGGATTAATTACTGATATACTGGAAGAGAAATTAAAAAACGAGAAGAAAATAAAATTTCTTTATACAGTTCCTGACTTTCATAATCCAACAGGCATTACGATGTCGCTTGCGCGACGTATGAAACTTATCGAACTGGCTAACAATTATAATTTTATTATTCTGGAAGATACGCCTTACCGTGAAATCCGTTATCAGGGAGTAAAACTTCCCACACTCAAAAGCCTTGATACTCAAGGTAGAGTAATTTATCTCGGTAGTTTTTCTAAAACTATTTCGCCAGGCATTCGTGTTGGGTGGACAGTAGCATCTGAAGAGATCACCAATAAACTTGACATGCTAAAATTAGCAGCTGATACGCAAACAAGTACTATTAATATGTCTTTAGTTTCAACTTACTTAGCAGAGTATGACTTAGACTCTCATATCAATCGAATAAAAAACACTTACTATCAAAAGAAAGAAATCATGCTTTCGGCAATACAGAGTAGTTTTCCGAAATGTATTGATTATACACGCCCTGATGGTGGACTATTTCTCTGGCTGACTTTTCCAGAAGGTTTCGACTCACAAAAATTCATGATCGAGCATGCTATACCAAAGGCCAAAGTTGCTTATGTTCCTGGTGCTCCTTTTTATGCAAACAATCCAGAAAATAATTTTGCTCGTATCAGTTACTCGACTAATTCAGCAGAAAATATTGAAAAAGGAATTTCTAGGCTAGGTAAGTTACTTCACGAGTATTTGTAGATAACTAAATTGTAATATTGCGTAATAGTGAAAAAATCGCGAAATTATAATTAAGGGTATCGGAGTTTATTCTCTCCGATACCTTTAATAAAGTAAGGTTGTTGATCATCATTCACCGTCCCTCATCCTAGTAAAACCACACACAGCCCCTGTGCCTCTGTGCCTCGGTAAACACCATGGCGCCGATTCATCGGCTCCTAAATATCCACCCAAGCCCCCACTACTTAAAAAAATCTGAAGTGGGTTACCCATAGAGAGACATACGCTGTACTTAGCAAAGCTCTCTGCTTTGAACCGAGACAAGAGTCCTTACTGGTCTACTCGTTGAGTCCGTCGTGTTGTAGAGAGTCATCCGAGAGCGTTTTATGGTTGATCGTAGGGGCCATATTCACAATGTTAACAGCCAGAACTGATACTGACCGAGAAGATCAAAAGTGCTGGTTTTGACCTATCTATTCCTACGATGATCCCATTTCGATAGACTGGATAAATGAGGCAGTACGGGACGAACGGGTTTAGCCTCTGATTCGCTCATAAACAGTAGAACACATGGCATATCCCGCTTACCATGATAAGGCTACGAGATGAAAGCACCATACCGCTCTAGTATAGATAGGCTAACTTAGTTTGTAAGGAATCATTTTTTGAAAAAAGCTGAATTGTATACCTAGTCGTTTATGGGTACTTTTCTTGCTGTTTGTTGACTAGTCACTAAACTGATCCTCTTTAGCCATCACATCCAACTCGGTAATACAATTAGGAGAATTGTTTTGAAAATATCAGGCGCTGTCGGCCCGCTATCCATATTCACTGGAGCAGTTTCGTATGGTATGCCGGGCGTCATCTTGAGTTTAGCAACAGAAAGTGGTTCAAAGATTGAAAGCCTTATCCCCACACAGCTACTCTTTTCATTCGTACTCTTTTTCGTATTTTCAGAGCTAAAACGTAATAAGGCCGGTGTGTTTCATTCAAGGGACAAGCTACTGGTCCTCGCCACCGGTATCCCTGTTCTGAGCATTACGTACTGTTTCTATAACGCGGTTAATTATGTTGGTGTACCAACCTCTACGTTACTTATAATGCAGTCTGCATGGATGGCACCGGTAATGAATGCACTCATAAAGAAAAAGTCTCTGACTCGGTCTGAAATGACCAGCTTTATTTTTATTATGGCGGGAGTTGTGACCTCTACCGGAGTTTTCAGTGGGGCAATAAAAATTAATTTACAAGGGCTTTTTTGGGGATTAGCGGCGGCGATATCCTACAGCCTAGTTATTGTTTCATCATCAAATATTGCAAATGGTGTTCGCGTTATCGATAAGGCCAAGATACTAACGTTTGGGGCCTTTATAGCGTCGTTATTTTTATTCAATAAGAACATAGATATAGCCCCTATCAGCGAAAATAGTCTCTGGTCGGTTGTTAATGCTATTTTTTCTTCAATCCTACCAGTGCTACTTTATGGGTTTGGAATGCCTAAAACGAACACTTCCCTTGCAGGAATGCTAGTCACCACTGAACTACCTGCTGCATTTCTTTTTTCGTATGCTCTACTGTCGGAGTCGATTACACCTGACCAGATTGTAGGCTGTGTGGTCATCATCATGGCAATCGTAATGCCTATGATTATTTCAAAAATCAGGAACAGAGCGTAGGGTAGTAACTCCCTTTCTCGATCATTTTCTGGGGAGTAGACGTCGTTCTATGGTTTTCTATCATAGAGCGACTGTAAAGAGTGAATCCATATTCATGGATCTAAACTAACCAATGTGGGATTAATTATTTTTTACTCTCACCGAGTCTCTATGCTGCCCAGGTGTATTCAATGAATTATTATTGTCCCCTAGAGGATATAACATTTTTTTTATTACGTATTCCAATCGCATTAAGTTTTAGTAATAATAAAATTCATCAATATACCTGTCATTTTTAATGAGAGTCATTTATAAACACCGTGGATAATTAATGTTAATAAAAAATACCTGCATCAATTTATAGCCATTAAATTTCACTAGATTAGTATTAAAAAAAAGTTACCTATCCCCTATTCATTTCAATTTCCCCACAGCAGAAAACACTGTGGGAGGTTATCCTTTATCAAGAATATTTTTTAATAAACGCGCTCATTATCGCCACCAGTTGTTCTGTTGCCTCGAGCGGCAGTAAATGGCCGCAGCCCTCGATAATCTGATACTCGTGGGGGGAAAACTGGTGAAGCGTCGAGGACAGCTGCTGCTCCAGCCCTGGAACATTGTCGTCGTCTTCGCCTAACAGTAATAGCGCTGGAAGCGTTATATCGTCAAAGCGTTGAGTAAAATCTTCTTGGCTAGCCGTTTTCGCCCAGTAGGGGAACGCTGCGGGATTTGCTCTTAATACATCGTCAAGGGTACGCTGCTCGAGTGCAGGTGATAATGGTTTATGGTGTGAACCTGCCACAAATTTACTGGCATGCTCGCGTGTTGCCTGCCACGCATATTGCATCGTAAATTGCTGATCGGTCATGGGTTGCGGACATAAGGGTGAGGGAGCCGTCAATATAATACCAGCCACCTCCGTCGGGGTTTCCAGCGCCATCGCTGCAACCAGCTTTCCGGTCATGGAATGGCCGATGAGCCATGGCTGACTCACCCCTAATTCTTTCAAGGTCGCCCTAACTGCTTCGGCTTGCGTTGCGATGGATGCTGGTGAAAGGTGGGCAGAGTTACCGAAACCTGGCATATCCAGTGAAATACAATAAAAGTGCTGTGAAAGGGTATCGATAACAGGCAGCCAAGTCTGTGATGAGCCGCCAAGATAATGCATAAAGACTAAGGGGGGGTGCTGGGGGTTACCTTTCTGAATTGACGTTAATATCATGCTAGCCTCTGAGTAGTGAGTTTCCTTACTCTTAAGCGTAATCGCTCTTTCACGCTCTACCTGAGGTTTCTACAACAAAATGTGTCGTTTCTTCTCATCTTCCTAGAAATCGTTAAGATTGACATGCTTTGTCATACTCTTTGTAGCAATCCTATCAGTTTTTCTAAATCGCCTGACATGACATCCCCTACACTAAGCAACATCAATTGAAGTTCGGCATCATTGACGTTATCAATCCGCTTAGGATTACTTTGGAGTCATTATGAAATTATTCGCTAACTGGAAAACACTTTCTCTGCTATCACTTTCAGCATTAATGGTGAGCCAGTCTGTCTTAGCAGATGGCCCAGGCAGAGGACCGGATGATCGCTACGACGGAGGCCCTTCTCATGGAGAGTATCGTCGTCACGATGATGGCCCACGTCATTTTTCATATCGTGGTCATGATTTTGATCGTGGCCGCCCAGTACCCGATGATTTTCGCGGCCCTGACTATCGCGTGGATGATTGGCGTGACCGTGGACTACCGTCCCCTCCACATGGCCAACATTGGGCTTATGTAGACGGTAATTACCTACTGGTCGCAGCAACCACGGGGATCATTACCTCAATTATCCTTAACGGTATGCATCCATAATTCTCCACCCCTCAGGTACTCTGCCTGAGGGGCTTTAGCTAATTTTAGTCTTTCTAAATGCCTAATATGTAGTTTGGCGCCCTTCCTTATTCTATTAGATTTCTAAAAAACGAATAAGGAATATCTATGAAAGGTCTACTCACTGGTTTACTGATCGCTGCAATTTTCCCCTTTACCGCACTTGCCGCTCCCATCGTAATTGGCTACCAAACTGGCGTTGACCCGTCAAAAGTCGCTCAAGCAGATGGCGTTTTTGAAAAAACAATTGGCCAACCACTCGATTGGCGTCGCTTCAATAGTGGACCAGAGGTTGTCGCCGCATTAGCCTCTGGTTCTATTCAAATCGGTAATTTAGGCTCCAGCCCATTTGCTGCCGCGACCTCGCGGAACCTGCCGATTGTCGCTTTCCTAGTATCGACTCAAATTCACGGTGCCGAAGCCTTGGTTGTCCGTAATGCCAGCCATATCAATAGTTATCAGGATTTGAAAGGTAAGACCTTGGCCACACCTTTTGTCTCGACGTCGCACTACAGCTTACTGGCGGCATTGAAGCACTGGGGCTACAAACCCGGTGACGTGAAGATTGTTAATCTTAACCCTCCCGAAATCGCCGCGGCCTGGAAAAGAGGGGATATTGATGGCGCTTTTGTTTGGTCACCCGCTCTCAGCCAAATAGAGAAAGATGGCAAAGTACTGACTGACGCAAAACAGGTGGGTGAATGGGGTAACCCCACGTTTGAAGTATGGGTTACGCGCAAAGACTTCGCTGAGCAGCACCCAGAAGTCTTAGCAAAGTACGCACATGTCGTATTAGAAAGTTTCGATCATTATGCTCAACATCCTGAGGAATACCGTGCCACCAGCGAAAATGCGCAGAAAATCGCTAAATTAGTCGGGGTATCCGCCCAAGATATTCCTGGCCTGCTCTCTGGTAGTGTTTATCCAACCTATACACAACAACTTAGCTCATCATTTCTTGAGGGTGGCAGCGCAATAGCCACCAAAGCGACTGCCGAGTTCTTGGTTGAACAGCATCGTATCCCTGCCGTATTACCTGACTATCGCCCGTTTATCAGCGATAAATTCGTCAAGTTGAGTCGTCAACCATGAGCCAGCTACAGATTATTCAAGGGCATTTAACCTTCACTCACGGCGAAGCGCAGCAACCTATCTTCGATAAGATATCGATGTCGATCAATAAAGGGGAAAGTGTTGTGCTGCTTGGCCCCTCTGGATGCGGTAAATCTACCCTGCTAAACGTATTTGCCGGCTTTCAACCCTTGGATAAGGGGCAGGTTACGCTCAATAATCAATCCCTTAGTGGACCTTCGGGACAGCGGGCGGTGGTTTTTCAAGATGATGCCTTATTACCTTGGTTGAATACCGAACACAATGTCGAAATCGGTCTTAGGATCCAAGGTCTTCCCAAGGCACAGCGTCAAAAAATTGCTCATGACTATCTCGAGTTGGTCGGATTAGCTGCCCAGGCTAAGCAGCCGATTCAACAACTCTCTGGGGGACAACGGCAACGTCTGGGGCTAGCTCGCGCCCTTGCGATTAAGCCTGACTTTCTTTTATTGGATGAGCCATTTGGGGCACTGGATGCGCTGACACGAGAAAAGATGCAAGCGCTCCTGCTGACGATTTGGAAAGAGACGGGTGTGGGATTTCTGTTAATCACCCATAGTGTGGATGAAGCCCTATTATTGGCCACAGATTTATACCTGCTACAAGGACCTCCTACGCAAATTATCACACATCAGCAGCCCCCCTTTGCCCGTCGTTTTCTAGACGGTGAAACAGTCAGATCGCTCAAGGCTGATAGCCGCTTCACTCATGACCGGCAATCCTTACTAGATCAACTACTGGAGGTCGCATGAAGTCGCTACGTGGTGCCTCCTATTCTCGATCTCCATCCAACCGTTATTTATCGCTGATCTCCAGTTTTACGGTTCTGGTGATCGTGGCAGCATGGTTTACCGCTTCTCACTACGGTTGGGTAAATACCCTTTTCTTTCCGTCACCCAAGGCATTGTTTCTGGCATTTAAACAATTATGGCAACAAGGTTACCTCGACATTAGCTTGGGTCAGCATATTACCGCCAGCCTGCTTCGGGTATTAGTTGCCTTAGCGATCGCCCTAGTAACCGCCATTCCTCTCGGCATTGTTATGGGGCTCACTCCGGTAGTACGGGCTGTTTTCACCCCTATCTTGGATTTTTATCGCCCTATCCCGCCACTGGCTTATTTGCCCCTTATCGTTATTTGGTTAGGGATCGGTGAAGTCTCCAAAATCCTGCTCATCTTCTTGGCGATTTTCGCTCCTTTGACTATCAGTACAGCGGAAGCGGTAAGACGTATTGAGCCACACCGAGTTCAAGCCGTTCGCTGCTTGGGTGCATCGTCATGGCAGGTAATGAAATGGGTCATTCTACCCAGCATTCTTCCTGAGCTTCTGACGGGAATAAGGATTGCCTTAGGCGTCGGCTGGTCGACCTTAGTGGCCGCAGAGCTTATCGCCGCTAACCGTGGCTTAGGCTTTATGGTGCAGTCTGCCGCACAGTTTTTATCAACCGATGTGGTGGTGGCCGGGATCCTCCTCATTGCAGCGGTAGCACTCGTTATCGAACTCCTGCTTAGACAATTACAGAAAAGATTCGCCCGTTGGAGCCTGTATGACCATTAACGCGACCCCACTTACCCCTGCACTTGGTGCAAAGATTGACGGTATTGATTTGACCCAACTGGCCGCTGATGATCAGCGCACGGTGTATTCATTACTCCTTAAATACCAAGTGCTTTTCTTTCGCGGTCAACACCTGACGCCCGCCGATCAGGCTAGCCTCGCTGAGCGATTTGGTCGCTTACATATCCACCCTATTTACCCGAAAGTCGAGCAGCAACCCGAAATTTTAATTCTCGATACGGCGCTCAATGATTTACGGGATAACGCACTTTGGCATACCGATGTAACCTTTATCGAAACGCCTCCCCTAGGCTCCATTCTCAATGCCATCCAAGTCCCTGAATACGGTGGTGATACATTATGGGCGAGTAGCAGTGCAGCCTACGATGCGCTCTCACCGCCCATTCAACAGTTGATAGACGGTCTCGATGCCGAACATGATATTCAACTGTCTTTTCCCGATGAGCGTTTTAGTACGACCGCGGAAGCTCAACAACAGGTCGCAAAGGCTCGTCAAGATCATCCGCCGGTTATTCATCCCGTGGTGCGTGTGCATCCCGATACCGGTAAAAAAGGACTTTTTGTGACGCCTGGATTTACGCGGCGGATTATTGGGCTCAGTGCATTAGAAAGTCGTGCTTTGCTGGAGCTTCTCTTCGCTCACAGCACGCGACCGGAGTTTTCGGTTCGTTGGCATTGGCAGGCGAATGACGTGGTCTTTTGGGATAATCGTATTACTCAACATTACGCCTGTGATGACTATCATCCCCAACGACGGGTAATGCATCGAGCCACTATTTTAGGCGATAAGCCGAAAGGTCCATCATACGAAACGCCTTCATCGTAAGGATGAAGGCGTGGGTGAGCGATTAGAAGTCGTAGCGGAAGCGTACGAGGTTCATATCCCCTTCTTTATCGGTGGTTGACGCAAAGACGTGCTCATAATCGACACGGAAGCCGTAATAGGCAAATAACGCAACCCCTACGCCATTATCGATACGCTTGTAATTACGACCATTGACGTATTCAAGACGGTCACCCATAACATAAGGCATTACCGCCTTCACACCCATTTGCTGAACTGGGAACTTATAACCGGCAAAATATTCCACGCCCCATGCATCACCAGCAAAGTAGTTATTTGCATTTTTCAGCTTGGTTTTCAGGAAGTTTTGATAGTATCCCCCGCCTGCGGCAATGGTCCAGTTACCCGGTGTCCAGCCCAAGGACGTCCCGACGATATTTTGGTTATAATCTTTACTCTGGCCATGCGCATGGTCGTAAACGGTGGCTTTGGTGTAATTCCAGGCCGTTCCCCATGAGAGGTCTTTGGTAATATGATAATCGATACCGACAGAACCGCCGCCTTTACGTTTGTAGCGCATTTTGTCGCTGGTCAGTAACGGATCGTCGCCAAAGAGGTATGAGGCATACACATCAAAATCCCCTACGCGGCCTTTGTATTTCAGCATCTTACGCGAACGGTATGATCCATCATAATCACCGTTTACCCCGTTGCCCGGTGCTTGAGCTAACATATCGTCATCCCAAATATCGGTTTTTGCCCCGACCGCATCGTAATAAACGCTATTCTGTTGTCCGAAGGTCAGTTGGCCATATTGCTGGCTCTTTAAGCCGGTAAACCATTGGCGGCGGGTGGTATTGGTCGCACCAGAGGCGTAATGATTATCCCAGTTAAAGACTTTAGGAATATTAACACCAACTTCGTAGTAGTTAACCCAGTTGATATCTTGGGTCAGTGCGTAATCCACACTGAAACGAAAACGTGTTCCACCATCAAAACCGTTGCGTTTGTATGATTTGTCTTTGCCACCGGTCTGGTGATTGAACTGAGGACGGATACTTCCACCCACTTTGACATTTAAGCGGCTGAGCGGATCAGTCGCCTGAGGA
>Ga0157363_1002732_pt1 | contig 15679 bp, 13 predicted proteins | sample AttsexASBM1_FD_111477 | JGI IMG/M metagenome (GOLD analysis project Ga0157363, IMG submission 111477) | Fungus gardens microbial communities from leaf cutter ant in Ribeirão Preto, State of São Paulo, Brazil - Atta sexdens ASBM1 | ecosystem: Host-associated > Fungi > Mycelium > Unclassified ...
AAATCACTGGTTTTCTTTCTTTGATATATGCTAATAATTACATCGATAAATATTGATAATGACGCGAATAATTAACAATGTAGAGAAGCAGGTTTCGCGTTCACTAAGATAGCGTTCGATTTCTCTTTTTCTGTGACTTTATTGCAAATATTGTACACTCCAACTTTCTGTCGTGTGTCGGACAAGAAACAGAAATAAATTTACACATAATCTTTCTATTTTTTACATTTACATATCCAATATAATAATACAAGACTATCGAAGGATAGAAAAAAGTTCAAAGGTATTGAACACCAATACCAAATTGAAATTGCTGGAGCACGTCGCTCCTCAGGAACAACAATGGTGTAACTAAGTTCAATTCTATGCGGGCAATGTTCCCCAGCTTCATCGCGATGCCTCCGCCGATAGCACAGCGAACATTCTCCGTGAAAATCTTCATGTTTTCATTGTATAGATTATCTGAAAATGTTGAACAAGTTCATAGAGTTAATCGACTCTATTCGAATTATAAAATATAACGAAATTAAGAAATATACTTTGCAAACAAATAATATTAAGATTGATGTGGATGTAAAAATGGAAAAACAATTATTCAGGAATAAATAATATAATTAATTAATCATATAATTTTCACTAGCTTTGTATATAGACATCAAATATCAATTTTCATTTAGGACAATTATATAGAAATAAAAAATGCAATTTCTAATAAGAAACTTCTATGTAGCAGTAATCTACGAAACTACTTCGCTTACCGTATGTGAAATTGGATAAATTGCCGCCATTGATAAAACCGTGCAATCTAAATAAATCCCCAAAACTGTTACGACCGGGTCTAAATGGGAGCGGCGTGTAAATGTGAAGGGCGGCTGCCCAATACATCTCGCCACCCACAGAATTTCCTTCGTAGCGAGGCCCGCATCCTCTCATGTCGAATCCACGTAGATTCAGTGGACCTCCCAAGAAGAAATGATCGGCGATACTTATTTTCATGTCGTTACTGATTGTACTCAACAGTCCAGACTGAAGACCCAATTGGAATGTCTATTCAAAGGTAGACAATTCGTGATTAAATATTTTACAATGCATATAGAAATTGTCAGAATACTAGAAACTAGAAATAAGGAATGTTTCACAATAGATAGAAAGTACTTACAAGGTACTCGTGTGGTGACCAATTAGTTTGCATGGCGAGTTCGTTCCTCAAGAAACCAATATCGCCACCTAGGCCAGCCATTTCTGTCGTTAATCGCAAGAAGCTCCCAGTAACGGGGAATAAAGGACAGTCCCTTTTATCTATCGTCCAGATGTACCTCAGTGCAGATTTCAAATTCGGGCCGCATTGCTCTCGAACATGAAAGGCCGCCTGTTTCGAACAACTAATGTTCCTAAATGCAGCTTCATATTGTAAGTTGTGCTTAGAGGTGTCTGTCTGGTTAAATTCCATGTCAAACAGCAGTCCCTTGTCGTTTTGCTTAAAACCAGACCATGGGAAATCGTGCGTTGTGTTGAATATAGTACTAGTTAATCTGCAAAATGTTATTTTAATCAGTAATGCAACTCTAATAATATATGTAACAAGAAATAGATGTAGAGAGAGATATATCAACTCACACTGCGTTGTATAAGCTCTCTGGAAATGGTTTAATGGCGGATACATTGAAGTTGATCGAACTTTTGTTACCGTGAGAATATTCCATCTGGATACGTTCTGCTCTGCCAAATAGATTTGGTGCTTTTGCGCCGATAATTAGGGATCCCTCGTTATTCCCAACCATTGTGCTGATACCACCAACTAAACGTCTCATTTCACGTACTTTAAAAGTGACCTACACAATAAACACGATCCAGACATGAACATTACAGATGAACACATACTTGCATATAGCATATACGAACAACAAACTGCGTTACGTTTAAATCTGAAAAAATTACTTATTCTTTGTCGAATAAATTGTTTAATTATATAGACCCACTTCAACACCATCAGGTGTGGCGTCGGGTCCTTGACTGGTATCGATGTAAATGCCGATATTTCTAAAGCATCCCAGGGCGTCTAATTTCTCTCGTACTTTGTAAGCGCGTATAATAACATCCTCGAAATTTTTCGCTTTGAACAAGTCCGTCACTTGTGATTTAATAATGTCGTCCTTCGTTCGTACAAGTCCATCCACATGTATTTTGTCAACTCGTGCCTGGTGGAGATGATATAGAATAATTTTTAAAATCCACAAATGAAGATACTTGACTTTTGAACTTCTGAATGACATACCTGTACTGCCTGTAGAACAATGCTTTTCGTTTGCACATTTTCTTCTTCTCTATGTAACTGAGATTTGCTATTGGAAAATGGCTGCAAAAAAAATAATAGCATCTTAATTAATTAATTTTGAAAGCAAAAAGAGAACTAGGCAGACTATTATAAATATGAATTAACCCTCTGGAGCTGATATTAAAATTTATAACAATTATTAATTCTAAGTACCTATAAAATCCATTTAATTTATGTTAATTAATTAAAAAGTTAATTCATTTTTAAAATGACATAACTTATATAAAAAAGAATAAATATTAAATATATTTTAATAGGAATAATTCAAATTTGTCAATATTTAAAAATTCTAAGACATAAAGATTTATAATTGAGCAAATCTAATAGATTCACTGTCAGTTCCAAAAGGTTAAATTATTTTGTCACATAAATTGTAGATATACAAAGTCATCCGTTGCATTTGATGGATCATTGTGTTTCTTTGCGGAGGCATTCTCTTTAGGTAATTGACCCAAGCCTGAAGAATTACTGGGTTCCTAAAAAAATATATTTCTCCATTACATTACATCTGTATACATAATATTCTTTAATAAAAATCCAGTTATACAAGTTACGTAAATTTATATATTATTTATAATTGTCATCGATTGATATCGTGGGAATTAGAGCGAAAATTAAAATTATCTATTTGGATATATTATTAGAGATTACTCATTCTGAGAATCTCAATGAGATTTTAGGTTATGCCGTAATTTCTAATAATAAATACGTACTTTAGCGTGAACCGTGCCCATTATTTCGTTGACGAGTTTCTGCCTCCCTGTTTTTAATTGTCGCGCTAAAATCTCATGCTAGAATCGGTCCAACAACTTCGACGTCGAATAAAAACGTACGATGAACTTATAATTTAAAATATCGAACCCGGAAAAAAACATATATTGAACTGATCAAACACGGACGATGGGACCGCGTGCGGCGTGTGCCTCTCACCGGAGCGATCACAGCACCACACAGCACCTCATTGCATTAGAATACGACACGTATAATCTTCATGATATTAGAGATCTAATAATATAATAATATTATATAATATATTATATAATATAATAATATATAATATATTAATAATAATAATAGTATAGTAATAATATACTAATATATTATCTGACAATATATAATTAATAATAAATAATAATAAAATATAGATCACAAGATCCTTATACAATTCTTTCAAAAAGGTGTCAAACGGATTATCAACGATCCGGAATTTTGTCTCACACTTTTTTTGTGTACTAAATTAATCAAATGCATAATCGATTAAATTTGCAAAGAAAAATTCAATTTACAATATTTGGAAAATTGAAGCTACAGACCAAATAATATTTTATAACACTAACAATAAATATATTATATATATTTATATATTTTTTATTTTTTATGTTTTTATTGAGGCACGTAGTATAATATAATCGTATTTGATTGGAAGAAAAATATCAGGAAAAAAATTAAAATTGATTAAAATCAATTCGACAGTAAGTTAATATAATATTTAATTTTCTTCTTTATTTTTTTTTTTATTTAAAATATTGTAAATATATGTAAGAGGTCGATTATAAACTCGAAATATATATTCTTAATTATTATATAATATAACAATAAAGTATTGAAAGAAGGAACGATTAGTTTCTTTCAAGATCTCTTAGAAATATAATAATATATGCAAATATCTCACAGTAGTGCTTTAATAATTACTTAAATAAGCCTGAGACTCTCCCCAAAGTACCCTGCCTATACAGTTTATATATAATCTTTCTGAGAAACAAATCCGCATTTTTAATATAATAATATAGATATACTTTTAAAATAAAAAAAAAAGATTGAATATAATATTATAGTAAATTTTTCGGCGACACAATTTAGTTGCTATCCATTATACATAAAACATCTCCTATTGTGCCCAATGATTTTTATTTTGGACACATAATAATGAATAATCGATAAATAATACATTCTATTTTTTATATTTGCGAACTGTTGGTCAATATAATTACTGTGCGTAAAATTTATAAGAATCATATATGTGATATCTAATGTATTGGCAGACATTTATGCCTTATGGCATTTGCACATACATATATATAATAATGCTTGCAGTATTATAGCGTATTTGATTTATTGACTCGACTCGATTCCGAGTCAATGGTCTGTTTAGCTGTAAAAGAAGAGCTAAATTATGCAAGAAATGCAACTAAAAAGAATAGATCTGGAACAGACAGTGGAGTCAATAAATCGAATACGATTCCATTTTCATCGAAATGAAATCATTGGATATATGTATACAATAGAAATTCTTATATATCGCATATTTCATTACTTTACATAACGTTATAAAAATAATTGAGACTCATAATCGAAATATATAATTCAGAAACTAACAACAATATAATCGTTTGTGATAAAGTTAATATGCTCCTAGTAAAATAACAATAATATACATATACATATATCAATAATATTGTTGCAATAACATTATTATTTAGAAAATTCACTGTAATCGGTCGCATATAGATGAATACTTTAATATCGAATATTAATTCTTTTAACACATTGTCTGCACAGTGAGTTCTTTTTCCATAAACATCACAGTAGAAATTACATTATCATGAATATATAATAAAATATTATTAATAATATTATAAAAAGACTATTTTCTCATGGCTAGTTAAATTGTGTCTTTCTTATTTTACATTGTCAAACTATTTATGTCATTTAAAATATTATATTAGACGTCATTGATCGCTATGAAAAATAGGGCGCATATTTATATGGCATCTGTTACAATTAAATAAGTTAGAGATAATTAGAATGGTGACCGCATTAAAAATATACTTTCAATGTGTGTGTGTGTGTGTGTGTGTGTGTGTGTGTGTGTGTGTGTGTGTGTGTGTATACAGATTTTTTAAAATAATATCCCTTTCGTCAGATTTTCAGAATAGATAAGTCAGATCTTCATATCACGACTAGCTAAAAAAATCACGATATCATTGAAGTGGTGCAAAAAGTTTGTTGTTTTTCATTAAACTACAATTTTTTAAAGCTATTGATGAATCTTCTAAAAATGAGATAAAAATTTTCTTCTTTCTTTTTTAGATAAAAAAATATATATTAAAGTCACAATAGTGAATATATTATAATAATTAATAAAATTACTTACAAAAATAGTTTTTTTACAAATTTGTTAATTCTATTTTTCGATGATAAACTTTTTGCACCGACTTAATAAGTTTTCAAAAACCTATGCTACTCGCGAATCTCACAAATTCGATGCATCCTTGGTATCTATCAGACCAATATGACTGATACGTGGATTTCTATTGACGGGTGAAACAGGGCTCCCATGGATCTCCAGATCAAATTCTGAAGTGGTCAAACATTTTCCCATAACTCGGTTCCATCTATCAGCACTTTCGTTGGCAACCATGTATGTCTTTGTGATTTTTGGCTCTAAACCATCAGTGTCAGATCTTTCGCAAGCTCGTAATGCTTCTTGGTGTATAATAATTTCATTAGTAATATATGCTTCGCGACGTATTCTATTGCGTAACTTACAACTCATATCAGGAATACACCACCGTATGAGAATCATTACTAATGCCACAACATTCTGCAAAATATGCAAATATATTGCAATATAATTATCTTATTTGTTAAGATAAATCTACATAAAATGCAGATATTTTAAAAAATAAAATCTATTTAAAAATAAATAACATACCTCAAAAACGACGATAAAAGCTAATCTAGCCGCTAATATATGCCAGAACATAATGTTGTATTTATACTTGTTTGATGAGTTTGGTGGTTCTCTATAATCTGGATAGCGGCAGATCTCGACTGGGACTTGATTCAATGTCATATTTGGCTGAGTTCCACCCAGATCGCTAGTATTAAATTTTGCTAGAGAATGATCCAGGAAACCTTCTAATGAATAATTATCTGAAACCGTTATGCGGTAAACTAGTCTCGGTATAAAGTTTGAAGTAAAAGCTATGATGAATGCCTAAAAAATAAAAATTAAATAAAATTTCAAACAATTATAAATTGTTTGAAAAATTTAATTATAATTTGTGAAATAATGCTATTTTCAATTATAAAATCATTGATAGATTTTAAGTCACATCTTTAAAAGTTATTTGCTACGTTCAGCAAAAAAAAAATAGTTTTATAACTGTAGTAAGAATCTTTAATATGATTGATTTATATGTACATTTAGATTTAATAAGGAATTGATGACAAAAGAAACAATCTAATTAAAAATTCTTACAACAGTTATGTGTAAAATTTCTTTTTCTACTGAGCGCATCAATAACTGGTGAATTATAAAACTTACATTTGTAATAACGGATAGTTTGGAAATAGAATCGAGAATGCGATACCATATGCCTATATCTCTGACACGCTGTCCAACTGGCCTTCTATACATGGTTAATAACTTTTTCGCGTCCAATCTCGTCTCGAAAACATTATTTAGTAACGCAAAGAACGGCGCTAATGGAAATGCAGCAACGAAGATCGTAACAAATCCATATTGTAGCACTATAAAAAAAAATTATAACTATGTATATTCGAAAATTTTTTAATTACATATATTTCCAACATATATTTCTAATATATACATTACTTTAATCAATTATTTATTATTCTTTGATAGAAACGATGTTTTTTTTTGTATTTACCCATTTCTAAATATTCAGGAAAAAGACTTCTAGGTCCCCATTGGACTAATTTATAATCTCTGACCCATTGCAAATATTTTCTAGATGAATATCTTTTATTCGGGTCGTCCAACTTTTTCGAGCCCACGTGAACTTTCAAGGTGTTCAACCATTTGTAAAATAGAGGAAAGAGCATTTCCAAGATAGTATTCATGGCTTGTTTACCAATCATAATAATGCTCAGTTGGATGCATAATTCCAAGAGACAACCACCCGGTCCACATTCTTCTTGTCGAGAGCCAAAGAAACGATTATAATTTCCTGGATAACCAGTGAATTTCCCCTTGAAAAATGCTATATAAAATATAGAGGCGTAATAATTCACAAACTCCAGTAAATAAATTTTTAAAGTCAAACTATCATCAAATTCAGTCTGAGTACGAAGTAATTCAATCTGAAAATAAGAAACGAGAATTTTCATATTTATTAAGATTAATAAAATATTTTTAGTCTTTATTTTCATAATTTATTTTTAAAATTATTAACTAATATATGTACACACATGATAAAAAATAATTTAATTCGAATTATTATTTTAAATAAGTTTTTTGATACATTTTAATAGATAGATCCTTATAAAATTACCTCAGTCAAATATTCGGCCAGCCAAACATAAAGCCAATTAAACAAAATGATACAACAGAGATTAATGCAGGCGGCAGTTGCGGTAGTGAACAATATAGCATAACTAGTTACCATTGGATGTCCAGAAACACTTAATGCAGTTAAAACAGACATTCTGTATAAAACTACTCCAAGAACAGCAGCCATAGCTACAATTATCTGTAATATTATCATATAAAATCCTAATAAATTTTTGTATAAGACAATATATAAATATTATTAACATATCAAATTATATTCCTGTAAATATTTTTTTAATAACAATTTTTTTTATATTGTGGAGATTAAACATACCAAAAGTAAAACAACTGAAAAACTGAGAATCGTAGCGGGTAATCTCATCTTCCAGTATGGCACTTGCGGTTCTTCTACATTTATGACAATATTGACAGATTTCTTTTTAATATGCGCAAGTCTTGCTAAGTACTGTGGCCTAGGATATTCTTCTTGAGCATCTAAACCAGTTAAATCCCACCTATGGGTTATTTCGGCAGAATATTTCTTCCATAATTCAAGGAACAGTGTGGCTAAAAATGATTATATCGTTGTACAATTATATAAAAATGTTATTCAAACATAACAATTTTATAAATAATTCATTTATAAGCTATTATTAATAATTTTAACATACCCCATAATGACATAAATATAGAGAAAAATACTGTCGATGGATTGTCGAACAAATATGTAATTCTCGAGTGTAAACACGTTTGCTTTAGATTCCAAAAGTCACAAAAATGATCACATAATGGACACATCGCGATTGTATTGTTACCAATACAAACATCTTCGCTCGGTTCATTGTGATACAAAGTAGCGCAACTGTATATGAAGCACAAGAGACCGACGATACTAGCTGGAATTAGCATATGAGTGTAAAATCCCAACCAGGCGAAATAGAGCCCGATCTTCACCCCAAAGTACTCTTTGATGTAATCCAAAGGCTGATAATGAAGGCATTTTCTTAAACTAGCCCATTCAGTATACAAAAGATATCGCATTGAGTCCGGAGTGTGTAGATTTCCCTGAAACATAAATAGTATATTTATATATATCGAGTGAATTAGTTTACTCCATGCTTTAAAATAATTTTTATAATTTTGAAACCGCTCACAGTAAAAATAACTTACATCATGAAGCGGATACGCTGCAACGTATGTATGTTCGGATATCAGTCTTTCGACACCAAATGCGAAATCGTCCTCCTTGGTTTCTGTGAATCTAGTTCTGTCCAATATAAATTGCACAATACGCGATCGAGTCGCCGATGTGAAAAAATTGGGCGAATCCAAATCGAATAAATAATCTTTATCCCTACTATACACCGCTGTAAAGTTCTGCTTCATTGTCGGGAAAATAGTTGTGTCGACATAATATTTATTCATGACGCGCCGGAATAACGAATTGACTTCCTCGATAATAATGTTACTGCTTGTCTGAGGCATGTGACAACCAGGCAGTTCTCTCATTGGCAGTCTGAGTTTCAATATTTCAGCATATCGTCGCAAAACTTCCTTGGGCGCGTGAATCTTTATGAAGTGCAAGCCATTTGATTCCACTTGTTCGTACTCCAATTGTAGCCCTTCTTTTTCCAGATTCTTCTCAAATATCTGAAAATATAATGCGAATTTGTTGTAAGACAGAACTGATATATACTTTATTTAAATAGTAATTTGTATTCTTACTCTTCTACGTTCGACACTGCGGTAGGTCTGTGCTTCCCCATTATACTCATCCCACACGAGTACGAAATCAACTGAACGTATCTCATCACGAAAATATAAACTATATCTTGTACCAGAAACAGAAAGCTAGAATATATCAAAATATTATATTCATATTTTTTTTAATCCTTTTACATCCTGCGCTAGTAACATGAATTTTAATTTTTCCATCAGCAATAGGAGTCTTCGAGAAACAAAGCAAATTTTTTATTTCGGATTATATAAAAATTTAAAAAAATTCTAATATACCTTGTAATATATAAAGCTTTAATAACGAATTTTTACCATGAAAGTCGAATTGTATTTTACTTATTTATTATAGACAGTTTAAATTTATCTATTAAGATTCACAATCAAAATATCAATAGTGACTTTAGAAGATCCCAATTGCCGGCAGAGTTAAAAAAGTAACTGTAATTTAACATAACTTAATCTATTATTCATCAGTTTTTATAATTATACAAAATTAAGAGTTTTCATTAGTATTTCTTTAAAATTAAAAATAACTTTTAAAATTAGCATTTTTAAAGGCATTATTATTATCAATTGTAATATCATAATTCATTTTATTAATTATTGACTACAATTATATTAAAAATATATGTTATAATAGTTTGTTATACAATAATAAGATATAAATGAGACAACAACTCTAGTGATCACTAGAATCACATTTATCATCTTACTTTAAATCATAGAACACGTGAAAAAATTGATTCTTACCAATCTTGTGTCATGTATATTGTTCTTCTTGTCCATGTAACTTTCATTTATAATCGTTTCATTTGTGTCATTATTCACAGTGGATGGATCATCCATAGAGCAGAGATTATCCAAGGAAACTGCGCTGCGCATGCTGTTCATACTCATATCGTCCTCGTATAAGGTATTACGAATGCTTTGATACAATGTTTGTTGGGAGCCTTGATTCAAACTGTTCTGCATCGACTGATACAAGCTTGATTCGGGAACACTGCTTTCACGTCGTTGCGCGCATGTAAGAGAAACCTCTTCGTCATCCTCTTCCATCGTTTAATAAATTCGTGGATTGTCAAACCCTACTTTATGCAAATCAAACAAACGTATGCATCGTGCAAATCGAAAGGAAAAAAAAATCAAGAAACATATAACAATTGATATCCCATTGGTATCTTCTTGTATATAATAAGAATGATTAAAATAGCAATGAAAATGAAAATCTGTAATTGAAAGGCTTCTCATATTTCTTTAATTTTAATGATTTTATTCTTTAAACAAACATATTTTTAATATTGCATATAAAATTGCATATATATGTATATGGTAATAAAATTATAATTAAAAATAAATTAGTCTGCTGTTTTCACAACAAGTGAAAATCTGTAATTGAGGCTTTTCATATTTTTGCAACTTTGCAAAGCGTGATCTTCATTCTCTAAACATACATATTGTGTATGCATATAGCAATAAAATTATTTATAAATAAATTATATACTGTTTTCACTTGCTAAAGCTAACCAAAATGTAATGTGCTTTTGAGAGTTAGATCAAGCTTGCATCCAGAAAATATAATCGCAAGACCCATTGTAAGGCCATTTAAAATCATGCTCTTTGTTTCATTTTTTTTTCCAACAATATCATCGAAGAAAGAATTACATTCTTACCTAATGCTATCCTCGGGTCCATTTACTGAGCGATACTGCCACGTTTATCTTTGGAAGACTGCGTTTTAATCGAACTGCTCTTGTAAGGCACGGTCTATATCGTTGTAAAAAGAATAGAGTAAAAAATTTACAATTATCATTGTTTTTGCTGCATGATACGAACTTCGAAATGATAGTTACATGCTGTGTCACATACCGAATAATAGACCTACGTCACGCGTGGTCGTCGCCTTTTAGAGAACCCACCAAGATCCCATCTCATCCGACGCACTGCAGGTACAGGAGCGTACATACATGATGTTCACGTGATTATCAATGACTAATAAACTAAACTTTCGAGCTTATAGTCACACCGTGTTTATTGCTGCGAAACGTGAAAACTATACCTATTTCATTTTTCATCATATAACAAAATAATTTAAAACATATACTTCATATACATATTACAATCATAATTATTATGAGGAAATAAATCTAGTAGATAGAGTCCTCTTATTCTTATACATAATAAAATTTCTTATACATATACAGGGTGTACCGCAAGATTTTTCTTGCCGCTCACAGGAAGATAAGATAGGATCGAGATGAACACAAAAGTCTCATATCGTTTAGCGATGTTTGCAATAATAATGGAGATATTAATTTTTGTAATTGTACTAATGAGAGCACATCAAGAGAAACACTCCAGCTCGAGATATAATCCGACTTAGTTTATCGAGCATTGGCTGCCAGCAACGCGTTGGAGAGGCAAAAGGGGAAAGCGCGCTGTTGCTCGTAATTGTACTTTCATTAGTACAATTACAAAAATTAATATCTCTATTATTATTGTGAATATTGCTAAATGGGGCTTTTGTGTTCATCTCGATCCTACTTATCTTCCTATGAGCAGTGGGAGAAATCTTACGAGACATCCTGTATACATAAGTTTGAAATTATTAAACTTTATTTTTATTAAATTTTCATTTGTTTACGATAATACATTTTGATTTATCATTTTCCGCGAATGAGACATAAATCATTCTTTTCTATACTAAAGTATACAAAATGAATTATTTAATATTAGAATGTAAGCGACTATCTCCGCAAATGATTGATTATTATAACCACATCTAGAAAAGATATACACATGTATATATAATGTTGCGGAAGTGAATTTCCGCAGAGATACTACACACTATCGTAGGAAATATTTCATTTTACGATTTATTATTTAGTTCGTTTTATTGCAGTGTCGTTTTGTAAATTGGAAGTTTATTTAATATCCATATGTGTACAAAACGTTCGACCTATATCACTTTTAACTAACAAAATTTATTAGTTATTAATTGGAATAAACGATAAAAATGTTTGATATTCCTCATATAAATACTATATATACATATAATTGTAGTTTTATGCAAGAAATGTGTGATCCTATTTGTCAATGTACTTATCCTATAAACACATTTGCAAAAATGTATTTCAATAACAAAATACTTATTATTGAGATATGTGGATTACATAAACAGATCTTAATACAACTTTATATATATAATAATATATATACATATTATGTACAGAAAGTCATATTTATCAAATTACTAAATAATATATGCAAATATATTATACAATGTGTTTTTATATAAATCTCTCCATTCATCAAATGGAAAGATCCAAATGTATACAAAGTAAATAGCAAAAACAACAAAGTAACAAAGTAAAAATTGAAATTGTTATTCTGAATATTTTAAGAGGTTAAAGATTCAATTTTTTTTAGCAGAAAATGATGAATATATGATAATCATACTTCCTGCATAACTAAAGCATTGAGTTCCTCTTCTCCTGGACACAATACTGCATCGATGTTATAAAAAGCAGCGTGAAGCGTTATCATAAACCAAGAAACTCCTGAAAGAGAAGAATATAAATTTAATTACTTTCTGCATCATACAATTCTATTTCGAAGATATTCTTTTACCTACCAAGTACCCAAAAGACAGCTGCATGTGCACCTACTAGGTAAAATACAGGCAGTGAAAAAATTCCAACTAAAGAATACACTTGCGCCAAAGTTAATCTATGATTTAATATCATCAATTCCTGTTTCGAATGTCGCTGAGACAACTTATAACATATTCCAAGGGAAGCGACAACTGCCAGCAACAACAGAGGTGAAGTAAGTCTAAAAAAAAATTATAGATTTTGTCTCTCTCTCTTTCACATATAGTTATATAAAATCATATAAAAATAATTAATTAACTCTGTTCAAGTCTATTTGACCCAAAATATAATTGATTTTTTAATTAATATTTTATTTAAAAACTTTCCTGTATAATATTTGATAACTTTGTTAATGCAATTCTTTATCTTTTCTCTGTAAAAATGTATTTGTTATTTTTTAGAACTTTTGTTTTTTTTTTAGAACTTTTATCATATTGACCCACAATATGATTATATATTAAATTTAAATTAAAGACCAGCAGGATTAATAGAATTATTTTTAGATATTAATAGATTTTATAGATATCATTAATGCAATATTAAGTATTTCTTACAAGCAGTATATCACTAGTCCAATAAACACAAACAGATAATTGCTCTGGAAATATTCAATGTTCTTCACAATCCGCTTGCTCAATCTACTTATATTGGGTGGCGGTCTGATGTTGTTTGTGTTAAGGAACAATGACCATGGTCGAATATTTGCTTTTCTATGCTCGATCCAATTTTGGGCTTGAGGATAGCCTACAGCTATCTGTCCAAGTGGCAGCTGAGGTAGTTGCAAAAATTCAAATCTATGAAATAACATAAGCAGAAAAATCAATTAATACAAATAATCAGACAATGCAGGAATCTTTATATCCTGATTTTCTACTCTGCGTTTTCGATTTCTTCAACAAAATCGCTTTCGTGAAATATGTTCGAATTATTCACGTTGATGAGTTATTCATAACAAGCTAATAATTAAATCTTTCTTACTAGGTTGCTACGTCAACACACAGTATGGCACTTGCTTATAGGTTAAGTTAGATAAATCTTATATAAATCTTAGGTAAATCTAAAAGGAAAATGTATATTCATTACCCATTCGTAGTTTTATGATTATCTGGCGGGGCCTGCATTTCCCCCATTGGGACTTCCACGTGTGCCATGACTTTCTGAGGCAAAAAATAATACTCCAAAATTATCCTATTTTTATCCGCTGTCGAAGACTCGCCTTTTGTTGTACGTATTCTCTCTTATTTTAGTTCACACTTTCTCGTTTATTTGTGTTTGATCTCGTATCTTTCTTTTCTCCTAAAAGTGTGAATACACACACACATACACATATATACTTTTCTTTTAAAAATAACAGAAAACGTAGAGACGCTGCAGAACAATGAACAAATTTGATGTAATGTTTATACCGGGTGATCTTAATTATCCATGCAAGAACAATGCAAGTGAATGGTGTATGATATTTGAAGCTGATATGTATCTATGATCTCATGTCAGAATTCAAAAAATAGAAATAGAACTCTACTTATTAATTTATAATCAACATGAAATACACGAATATTTTTTAGAAAATAATTTTAAAAAACGTTTGATCCTATTAAAAAAAAATTATTTGTTTTTAAACAATATTAAGAATCTTTATTTTAGATCGCATATGTAAGAAACACAAATAATTTTTAAATATTTGTTTTCACATTAGATAACTTTATTACATATTTCACGTGTGATTTTCTTTAATATTATATGTAGCAGTACAGAATAACATACTAAGTTTGCCAAAAAAATATTTTACCTGAAATAAAGACATGATTTTTGCTTTCATAAAATAGTTTTTTATTTTAGATAAAAATCTTTTTGATCTTTTTCAGTGATTAATATGTTTTTCGAACTTTTTTTTCTTTAAAGCCTGTTCTACAATCTATTTCTTGTTTCTTGTCTTTTGTTATTTTTTACATCTTGTCTTTTTGCTTCTTATCCGATTTTTTGTTTTACATCGTCCGAGATAAAAGTTAACGAATTTCGAAAGAAACAACGAAAGAAATACCTAGCAAAAAAATACAATTGATAAAACGGTTGCAAAGAAAAAAAAAGCAAAAGGTAAAAAACAAGAAACAAGAAACAAAGAGTTCATTGTAGAATAGGCTTAAATTTTTTGTCATGGTTGATTCTCAATCAGTAATGTTTTCACATCCGTAAAATATTAAAGAAAGTCGGAAATTTAAAATGTAGATATCGAAGACCGACTTGTGATCAAAGTGAATGTCCGAAACTTCTTACTTTCTAATTTGAATTTTAAAATGTAATTGTACTTTCGCAACGGATTTTAAAAATGATATTATGCAACATTTGAAGATTAATAATATTAATCTTCGGAAACAATATATTGAATTAATGATGAAGATAAAAAAATAAATTATTAAATTCGTATTTCGTTAAAAAATAATTTTAAATATTCGAGGAATAACATCATTAAAATTTAAATAATTTATTGTACTAAAAAAGAAATTATAAGTCATGAGAACCATATGTAAAAATAATTTGGATTAATAGAATAATTTTCTATCTTAGGAAGTGCCTAATATCTAATCTTTTTTTCTGATAAAGAATGACGTCATTTAAGATTTCTATGACGACTATTCTGGCTAGATATATATATATATA
>Ga0157363_1002733_pt1 | contig 15675 bp, 9 predicted proteins | sample AttsexASBM1_FD_111477 | JGI IMG/M metagenome (GOLD analysis project Ga0157363, IMG submission 111477) | Fungus gardens microbial communities from leaf cutter ant in Ribeirão Preto, State of São Paulo, Brazil - Atta sexdens ASBM1 | ecosystem: Host-associated > Fungi > Mycelium > Unclassified ...
AAACATATGTTTTATATGATTAATTACTGCGGATAAAAAAAAAGAACAAGTGTGGTCTGAGACACTATATATATATATATATATATATATATATATATATATATATATATATATATATAATAATCGTAGATGATTGCAGGGTCTCAAATCGTAAGAAATTAATCAATTCTAGTAAATATTCTCTCTATATTTGACTGTGCTTGGTCAGTTTCCTGATGACGACTTAAGACTCCACGATCACCTACGGTTTCTATAAACGAGCCTAAAGTCTATTCAAAAAATAGGTTAGATTCTATATAGTTTGCTTCTGTTACTAATTGATTGGTATAGTAGACTAGCAGCAATCACAACAAACAAAATTGTTGTTACACATTTACCGATCACTTGTTAAAGGTATTGATGACTTGTTAAATTAACAAAGTTCTTTCTCTCATAAATTAAGCGAGTATAAAATTACATTTATGATAGACGAGAATTTATAATAATGTGCTATTTGAAAATGCTTAATAAGGATTCGTTTTTTAGATATCATGATTATATTGATTTTTTTTTTCTATTTGAATGTCTAAATCACAATGTATTTGTAATTTTTTTGAATATTTCTACTGAGAGATCGTTAAAATTTAAATATGACCTAAATTCTTTGCGCTGATTATTCTGTTATCGATCATTATGTATTGCGGTCATGTGAGATACTAATTTCTCGGTCCATTCTTCACTGTCGTTCGTTGCACAAAAATCTCGTGCTCTTGGCCGAGTAACGAGAGGAATAACGCGCTCGTTAATACGCGTCTTCGGCACTTAGTTATCTTAAACGGTGCCAGACGCACCGAGCCGACTAGGAGCCAACGATAAATTCTCCTGTGGTTTTAATTTGCCAGTGAATTCTCGTTGGAGAACGAGGGATAAAAAGTGGGAGACGAGGGTGGGTCAGGAACACCAGGGTATTATTAAAACGGTCTGGGCATATATAGCTGCAGTAAATTATATCGTATTTTGCATGGCGGTTTGCGTTAGTGCTTACAAAAAGTGTGCCGAGAACGAAACTTTCGGATAGAAACGTATAGCCACTTGAGATTACTTTTCCTCTCTAGAGCTGCGTGTCGCATCCAGGGACACATGTATTCCGAGGCAAATTGCTTTTTTTGTGTAGTTTCTCGCGTAAGAAAACTAAATTCAATCAAAAAATTTACTCATCATTATTTGTTTTTGTTAATCCAATTAATTTTTAAATATTCTTTGCCATATAATCTCTTGATACAAGAAAATAGATCTTTTCCCTTTCAAGAAATAATTAAATTATGTAAATATTAATTTATGCTAACATAAATTTTGAAATGCTTGCTCATTGTTTGACCGTAATTTTATTATCAAATTAATGAGATTAATTTAAAAGTTAATGATTTTTTAAAATTAAAATTGTAATATAAAAAGAATAAGCTTAATTAAACACTTTTTAAAATTAATTTTACTAATAAATTTTATTTGCGACACAAATTAAATAGCGCGATAAAATTTTTAATTTCCCATACAATCCAATTTTCCTGGAGATCCAGGATTACTAATTGATGTAGGCTTTGTCGGAAGGTTTTCAAAAGAAAGTGCACCAAATTTAAAATTCTCATATTGAGCGGATATCGGATATTTTAAATGAAATGATGAGATGAGTCGTAAATCTACAATGGAGAGGAGAGCAGATTTTTCTGTTCCTCGCTGCTTTATCACACTGGATCAGCTCTGTTTATTACTGGTAGCGCCTCGCTTTATTTCACACTTTACTGTATTAGAAGGATTTCTGTTTGAAGCAAAAAATCCATGGGTTCAAAAAAGAAAAAGAGAGTCGATATAATAGCCATTATATAGCAGCCATATTTCCAAACCATTAAAATCATTTTCTAAATATTCGAAACAGAAAATGATTAGAGTTGATAAATTATTCTTTCGGAATTGCTATAATACCAAATAATAAAAATTCCTTACATTCTCCCTATATCTTTTGAAGTGAAAATCTGCCATTCTTGTTCAAGAATGAAAATATTTTTACACTTTTTTTCAAGACTGATTCATTTTCAGTATTTTGGAGTAAGATTTCTCTCTAAAAGATTTAGAAGGTTATTATTATTTATTAGATTATGCTGTTAAATTTTAAACAAGATATCTATTTGCAGGCGATGAGATTTATTTGAATCACAATTTACATTTAATTTATGAATTTCTAATTTCGATTCTCATCTTTCATTATGCATGCCTCGTCTGTATTTATCATTATATCTTGATTGTGGGCAGCAATGTTAGATGATCCAGCTCTATATTTATGTATGATTTTATAAATAATCTTGCGATTTTTATTGCGTCCGTTGCATACATATAATATCCTCAGGTCATTAGCAAACCTAAATGTTTCGTGCTAGCGTCATCATCTCAGGATTAATTAATAGAGCACGCGAGTATATGACAGACGTTAACGGATGGCTCCGCTGTCATGGGAACATGACAGCGTCACGATTAACGTAAGTGGAGACAGGCAAGCTGCCTGTGATGCTGCCTATCAAGTGCGTTATCTTTAACTATACATATAACGATACGTACGTGAAGATGCGTCGAGGAAATAATGCATGATGCTTCGGAATTAACATTCAAATCCCGTTAAGAAAGAGTCACACCCGTTATATTACACCGTTATTATACACTGGTTTCGTGCCTACAAATGTCAGTTATGTTATAATAAAATAACGTTTTGCAATATCATAATTTATCTTATGTAATGTCTTTGGTAGATATATCCATGATATATATACAGGGTGTATCTGAATGAAATAAGGCCCGCTAATCATATAAATGAAAAGTCCTCTATCATTTTGCAATTTTCGCAATATTTTTTTTTAGTTGTTCAATGCGCAAAATGTCTAAAATCGACGTACAAAACAACTTTAACATATTTGAGAATTTTTTAAAGAAAAATCTTCAAAATATTTACGGAAAGATATCTTAAAATTGTCTTATACATCGATTTTATCAGTTTATTCGGCAATATTTAGAAATTAATATCTCGTTACTATTGTGAAAATTGTAACATGGTAGAGAATTCTTCGACTTAGTTTTTTATTAGGAATAGTATTGTATGGTTAATGGGCGTTATTTCAGTTACACCCTGTATAACAAATTCACTTTAATGCGAATTTGTTATTTCGTTCGAACAATAAATATCGCGAATCAGAAGTGTACAGTCATCGTCGGTTTTATATTTCATAGGATTACAATTACCCGAACAATTTATAACGAGATTTCCACGAATCATATATGCACAGTATGTCGGAGAAAATATCATAGTAGTAAATATCGAAAAGATATTGCGTTCTCCAATATATTAATAAAAGAAAATAATAGATTTCGCGTAACAGAGATTCGCCAACAATTTGTATATTTTGTAAAAAGCGTATTTTCCAAAACCTTTTGAAATTAAACTTTACTAATTATGGAACACGATATTATTTGCAAAATCATACCAAAATAATATCTTCCATTTAAAACGAAGAATCGATACGACACAATACACACTGTGAAGAGAAAATATATTTTTGAACGGTATTATATTCATTTCTCGATGAAAATTGCTGTCAATAGATAAATCTGTATACCGTAACGAAATTCACAATACTTATTGTGTATTTTACAATGCCTCTCCTACTTTTGTGTATAGTAGTCATGGAACAAATATTTTTACCGCGTGATTTCGTTCGTTGTTTTTCGACTCTAGTAAAAAGTTACAGTGACGATAAAAATCCGGCGATTGGCGTAAATCGCTGGCGATAAAAATCTCATAAATCGCTATAAACCGCGAGATCAACTCTCTATTTCTCTCTCTCTCTCTCTCTCTCTCTCTCTCTCTCTCTTTCGACAATGTTCATTGCAGCTTACGGCTTACAGCTCAATAAATTCGTTGGATGGAAACGTAAACGTAAAGCTCGCGCGGACGCGATTTAATTAACATTCCCGCTGCGATGGAATGAACAGGCGGGCGAGCGGTGCAAAGTTTGATCAGAAAAATATGTAGGGAGAGAAAATGCGCTTCGCCTATGTCCGGATGCGGTCCAATGCGAACGATCGGGTCGAAGATCACGGTTTATATTTATATATATATATATATCTGTCTGAAGATCCACCGCGACTTTGATGTACTGCTATTAATATCTTGCAAGTCTTTAATATTTTCGATCAAAGGGACATCTTCAGAATTAATTTTTTCTGTATAAACAGAGAATTACAAAAAAAGAGTTTTTCTAAAAAAATATAATTTTTTGTAATTTTTCGCTTTATCTATGTACGTGCTATAGTAAGATTTTGCTTATAAAAAAGAATTAAAGTCAATATCATCTTACATATTGCTCACAGAATATGTAATGACTTATTAGACAATAAACAGTCGAGCTTTATGTATGAGAATAATACATATATAGTTAATATTGACGAACTAAACTTATATCTAAAAAATTATCAAAAATTATCATGAAAGACCACAAATAAAAATCCATATGCGAAGTTTATCAATGTTATTCAAAGACGTTTTGTAAAGTCATCGAGTCGACTGAGACAGTCATTCTCGTCGAAGGCTGAAAGGCTCTTCTCTTTTTCTCAAGTATGAGGGAGAAGAGTCTCTTTTTGAAGATTCACAGGCGCATAGTGTCCTTTTCAATCTCTTTTTGATCCGCTTCTAAATATATATGCACATTCTGCACTATAAATAATAATCATATCTACACATTTGTATAGGAAATACTATTTATATAGAAATACTAAAAGATAATATATTTGTTTAACGAATTTGCAAGCACGTTGTATCTATGTCTTGAAATAAGAGTTTCAAAGATAAAATGAAAAAAATGTTTAAATTCGATTAACGTATTATTAATATTCTAGGAAACTATTAAACTATTAAAAAAATTTTTCGCAAAATAAATACAATAATACGTTATTATTTTTTATACATTTTATTTTTAGCATACTGTTTTAACTTTAAAGCAATCTTGCCCAATCTCGCGACACGGCATACGCATATATAAGGAAACGAAATTAATATGAATTTACCACATATGTTCAGCTTCACTCCGCGCTCATAAACCAACAACGGCAGTCGGCGCTGTTTAGAGCCACCCTCGCATAAATTTCTCTCTCTCTCTCTCTCTCTCTCTCTATCTGTCTATCTTTCTCTTTGTCCCTCCCTCTCTGTAGACAGGCGGTATCGATCCTGTGGCTTGTACGGCCCGTGCTTCAGCGTCAGCCACTATTGTTCCACTAGATACACGTACACGTATATACACACGTACCAACGTCACGACGTCTTTCCAAATTATGTAAGTTTCCGCGCGAGAGACGCGAGCGGTTCTCACAGCGTAGGAACGAGGCTCCTTTGTGCATTCTCTACCAGGTCGCTAATTGTTTCCGAAACAAAGCGTCTTTAATAAATAAGAGTCACATTGCGTAGGGAAATGCGCTGAACGTTGCGGTTTGTACGATAGCAATTACCTCCGCTCTGTCTTCAATTCAAACATTTCTCTATATCGCAGCATTTGACTCGATACATTGTTGCAGAAGACGCGCGTGCGCACGTGAAAGTCTGTTAATTCAAATAGATCTTGATATGTTTAAATTAATTATACGATTATTATTGAAATGAAGTTTCAGAACTTCAATTAAGATTATGATATCTCCATATGAGAAACGGCTCCTTCGCTAATTAATTTTAGATATTAATTTTATAGTTATATGATGTTACTAGTTATATTATGTTCGTTTAACTAGATTTATATGACTTATATTAACGAAGATAATATATATTTGATAAATTATTTAAATTTGTTTCCGTATTTTGCATTCCTAAAGTAGTATCTTATCATTGCAAGATTAATTATACATTTTAATTATAATAAATATTGTAGAAATTTCGCACATAGCGTTCATCGTTCTCGTGATGTGAAAATATAAAGATAGAAATACTTTTCTCTGTAAATTAAACTTTATTCAGGAAATATAAATCAGGTTCTATGGAATATTTGCGGAAATATGAAAAAGTTATTGTTATGAAAATTCAAAACACGTTGATCGGCCGAATATCTGGAACGCTTTTCGCCAATGTCGTTCTTCTATTAGATCTTCCCGATGTTTGTCCGCGGATTCTGGATTCCTGCGAAAATTCCTCGGGCGCGTTCTGAGTGATCCCCTCCACTCGCATTCCGTGGATTGATCCCTCATCGTCATTTCTGTGAACGACGGCAATCCTACGCTAACAAGCCGTGGCCTGTAAACCTAGCGTAAGCTTGACGTAAATTTAATGTACATTTAACGTCTCCAATTGCCAACTGCTCCGACTCGGGGCTAGGCGATCTCGTCGATGAATTAACTTATTTACGTGCTTCTCGCACGGAGTTGAAGGCCCGCATATTGTTCGAAACGATGTTGCATCGTTACCGAGGGATAGCTGGAGGTAGAAGCCATCATTCTAACGAGACGTACGATGTTTCATCATCGCCCAACGTGACTGCTACACAAACGGATAAACACGTCGATAAATAGACAAACCGCTACCGAAGAATTGCAATTGGTATTCGCAAATTCGAAAATATAATTATATAATTCATAAATGTTACTTTTCCTTTCTATCTTCCGTGAATGATTTATATAAATTCTTATATTTTATTAACTTCGTATTTTAAGGAAATCTGATTTTTATTGTGAAATTTGTATCAATAATTTATCATTTATTTATAGCTATGTTTAATTGAAATACAATATTCATTGAACACAGATTGACGAAAAAAAAAAAAATGGAAAAAAGATTTGCAGGCGCGTTTGAGTGGAAGCATTTGAAAAACTATATTTTACCTTTCATCGAAGCTCGATTGGCATTTCTTTTGTCGATTGCTGAATGCAAATTGATCGCAATCCGACTCTCACTTTCCCAACGAATCTCTTTCTCTTGTCTTTTCTTTCGTTCTCACAAGCTTGTCGCGACGTTTTGCATCTGGGCAGGAAGAGAGCACTTGGAACACCGTCGGTCTGTAACTATGACCGCTCCAATGATAGCTTCGCCATCAATGCTTTCTGGGAAAGAGGGTGATCGGGCTGGAAAAATACTTCGGCGGAAGTTCGAAGGAATCGACCGATTCCGATGGAACTGACATTCCATGCTTGAGATTCGAGACTGTAATAATCGGAAATGAACATGATTTTTAGTGCAACAATAAAAGTTATATTCTGAAAAATGTATCCTCCATGCAAACAAAATTCCGATTAAAAATATAAAATTGTAAGGGATTGAACAGTAATTTTCATTAAATAATTAATAAAGAATGCCTTCTTAGTCTGTCTTGAAATTTTTTTATTTTTTAAAATAAATTTTGAAAGCTGAAATTATAATTTTTAAATATACAATTATTAAAATTTACAAAAAGACAACAAAGACATAAAAATATGTAAAAATAAGAATGAATTAAAGAACTTGAACTGCAATTTTATCGCTCATAGAGACACGAAATATGAAACTATGCACTTTGTCGTAATTACTTTGTAAATATTATGCAAATTTTGTGTTTATGAGTTCGTTGTTGACATAATTTATAACATAAGCGTGGAGTTTTCATAGTAGATGATATTTATTTGTTGTATATTTTGTGGTTTTTGAAAATGATTGTTATTTATTATTTAACTGTTTGTACTATCGTTTACCTTTGGTAAATATATTCGGGTTCCCGCAGATGCAAAATCATTTGTATCCCGCATCGACAGTCGGATATATACACATTAAATGGTAATAATCTTTTATTAATGAATCGGCGGACGCAACTTCAAAGCTATACGTTTCATAAGGTATCGCCAGTTGACAGAATCTTTTTTAATTACGGATATTACATTGAACTAACAAATGAAAAATATGATATTTTATGCTGTCCGTAAAATACTGCTGTACGGAAAAAAATTTATTTATTCTTTATATTCTTTTATATCAATTTCGATCACCGATGTTACGGTATGTTATGGTCTATTTAGAGAGGTAAATTGTTTCCGCTCTAGCTGTGTCGCGCGACAGGAAAGAAACCACTCCGAAAAAGTATCAGAGCGCGAGCGGTGCGCGTATTTTGCGGTCGCGATGCTTTTCGGACCGCAATTTTCCGCTCTTTCGTAACCAGCCATAACCGTTGTTCGCTAACGTCGCGGATATTCCGGCGTCTTTTATGCAGCTCGTTAACCCTGCACCCGGAACGGCAATGTAGCCAGCAGCCAGTTGCAACGTGCGTATGTACTTTACATCGAGCATTCGTGTTCTCAGGAAGCTTGTCCATCGACGCGGGGATTCTTATCCGCTTAGATAAGGAGGGATTTAACGGATCACAGATAGCGTCTCTTTCCCTACCTCTTTTTTTTGCTTTTCTCCATTTCGCAAAACTTATGGGCCATTTTATATACTGTTACTGTCAAAAAATTGACCTACCTAAATTTTAAAAATTATACATACAGATATTCCTCTATTTACGGGATTACGTTCCATGTCGTAAGTCAAAATAGTGTTATATATTATTATAAATCTATTATTTTTTTCTCTGTTAGTAATAATATTTGTATTACTGTAATAATCATTCTAGACATAAGTAATTATATAAGATTATATAAGATGTAATTATATAAGATGTGAAAAAATAAGCTAATGCTCGTTTCAATGTAAATTAATCTTAATTTTGATTCAGTCAACTTTCTATTTTTAAGTAATTCTTAGCTCATACCGACCGTAAGTTCCAAAATCTACAAGTCGCAAGTAGAGGAATACCTGTATTTATACATACAGGTTTGACGATAATGCTATCCACGAAGATGTAATTCCTTAATGTCGATATACAATCAAATATGAGCAAAGTGCTTTTATACTTTAGATCTTTTCTAGAGAAGTATGCACCATCTTTAAAGTTTATTCTATATCTTTTTCCCCTTTCATCATGAATCATATCTGTGGATTATCGCTGACTGCGCAATTCTTGGAAAGCTTCCTTGAAGGCGGAAGCCAATTGTAACCGAAGGGCTTCTCCGATTATACTCAACTTCTCGCGTAGAAAAGACTAGAGCGAGGATGCGATCGTGAGATACACGGAAGAATGCGTCACTTTATTCCGCGATAGTACTCTTGCGAGCGGCGGCGTTATTATGGAACGTATTTCTGACTAATTAATGGGGATGTATATCTGCTTAGAGATAGTTGCATCATCCGGTTTTAACCCCGATAGTACCGAGGGTCAATGAGCAATCGACGTACAGGATAATTATGAATTGTTGAAACGTTATTCCCACGGATTTAGAGAAGGAGGAAATATTTTGTGCTCGCAGAAGTAAAGTCAGATATCACTCACGAAATATACATACATAAATTATTAAAATATATTTTGTCTCTCAGCTGAATTTTTTTCTAAAATTGCGTAACATTTAATTATGTAATATTTTTTCTCCTCGCTAAAAAAAAAAAAAAAATATTTTCGTAGAAAACGTTACATCTCGTGAACACGATTCCTCACCGCGCGGGTCAGTTGCGTTCCCACCGTTTCCGCTCTGCGGAAAAATTCGCGCGCGCGTCAAAACGTCGCGCTTGTCGTGCGCTAATCGCCGGGATAAACTCCGCAAGTTCTCGCGGAATCTCTCCTCCTTCTTCACCTCCCTCTCCCTCGTCATCCTCGTGGCAAACACTTCTGCGAGAGTGCGAGCAGCTTCTCCGGCGCGAGAATCGCCGCTTTCGAGCCGTGGTGGGCATTAACGTGAGTAACTGTACGGCGGACAGCTGATGCCGTTATCACGGCCCACGTACTAGACTCCACCGTAGGTCCCGCATAGGTCCTCCCGTAGTAATTTTTCGCAGCCCTGAATAATCGTCCCAGGTGGGCATGCGTGCAAGACCGTCCGATTCGTCGTTTGTCACGCGGTGCATAACCGGCAGCATAACACCATCCAGTAATGACATTATACTACGTACATTCGCAATAATAATGATCACCGTGGCGCGTGGGCCCGAGACAAGAAGAAGACTCGCGCGTATAACGGTAAAGACCCTCATGTCGAATACATTTCACTTGGCTTCTATTCGTTTCCTGAATCTCTCGCCTAATGGCGATGTAAAGCTCTCTGTCTTCAGTGAATGCGCGCGATCGATAGACGTGTTGATTTGCGTTGAGTGATCTCGCCAATGTTTTCGCAAAGCTTATCGGTCTTATTCTTCCGATCGCTAGCTGTCATCGCGTTAACTTCTAAGTATATTAAAAATCTTTTGACTTTTTTTTTTTAATTAAAACTAATTTTTATAAGTACAATATTTATTCTCTTTATTTTCTCTCTATAGATATTTATACTATTAACAATTGTACTAGTTATCTTCGATTAATTTTTTTTTCAATATTTACACACTTCTATTTAGTATACCGTGTTGCAAAGTTAATTATTATTATAAACAGGTATCGCAGGAGTTATTGCGCGATAAAGACGAACATTGTTTCCTCCTAATTAAAATGCTACTGTCACGTTTACGTCAATATTATGCCACGCGACGTTGTAATGAAATTGTGAGGTTTTGAGGCGTGCGCCGTGCGGCAAATTCCGAAATTGCGTTAATTCTGAAATTATGTTAAGTATGCATATATCAGCTTTCACGGTACGGAGAGTTGATATTGCAGGCTTTGGCTGGTATAACTATTTGCACCACAACACGGTACGCCGCCGGCGTGTAATTTTGAGCCAACTAGTTTACTAGAGTTTCTACTAAGCCTTCAGATTTCCTACCGCCCTTAATTGCTTCGCTTTAATGAATTTTTCGTTATTGTGAGTTTTTCGGTAAACAAGGGGTCAGTATATGCTCACATATAATAAGCACCTTGTTCGTATTTTATCACGAATTACGCGAGATGAATTCAATTTTGTTTTATACCAACAATATTCGCTGATATTGCACATCGTCACAAGAAATGACTCTCGTTAGTGCAAATATTGTTTTAAAAAGATTACAGGAAACATTTTATTAAATATAGAATTGAAAATTTTTTGACAAAATCAAGTTAGGACAAATTAAAATAAAAAGGAAAATTATATTTTCAATTTTCTAAAAATATTCGTGATAAGTACATATTATTTCATATTATTTGAACATATTATTTGTTATGTTGATTTTTTTTCCAAATGGAAAAAATGTGTACGTTGCAAATGTGTCGTTTATATTTACAAACACACGAAGGAATTGCATAACATAAAATTACGGAACATCTGAAGCTTAAAACCACATAGAGTCATGGAGATGAAACGTGTAATCATGATTTTCTCGCTTTCGCTACTGCGTAACGTAGATTGAACAGTCAGCATCTTCAAAATGAGAGATACGAAGAATTATCTCGTCGTCATCAAAAAAACGTAGCTATTAAATATCTGAAGGAATCTAAGAAAAAGAGTAATTTTTGTTGCAGCAGTTTTTTATTTATACAAATGATAACCGTTCAAGTTTTTTTTGCTAAAAAAAATCCATCTACGATTGTAACAGAAAGAACAGTTTTGATGGAGTAAATTTAGCTACATGCAGATCTGAAAATAATTTTGTTATCAAAATAATTACGGAGAGCGTTCAAACATAATAAACAATGTTGCAAAAAATTTTGACACTCTAGCAACCATCATACGTAATAACTTTTATAGTCCAACACAAAATTATTTTCAAATCCATATGTAGCTAAATTTTTAGATGCTTTAATAAAACTGTTCTTTCCATGTAATAGAATTTCTGTCCTGAAGAGTAGTCTTCTAAAGCTTCTGTTTTGATTGATCGCAACTCAAGAGCTATTCACGTCTTAACGTCTTGTCGAGAAAGAACATTATCCACATTTTTATACATCGGTGTCAATGCAAATGCTTTCCTGTCTCTGTCCCTTTACGTTCGAACTTCTAAGTTCGTACGTATAAGGAAATGAGCGGACCCAGTGGGTTAACGGTAATCGGACCGTGTCGAGCCCACTGTTGGAAGGGTATCCCATGTGTGTGGCACCCGGTGTTTCATTGATAACTCATCCCGCTCTCCCTCTCCCTCCCCTCTCCCTCCCCCCTGTTACCGGCGAACCACTCGGTGGTCCCCCTCTTCGCACACACGTGATGGATGCGCCGTGGGGCATCTCGCGCGGCACGGCACGACACGGGACGGGACGGGACGGGACATGCACGCACGCACGCTGCATTCCGGGAGCAGTACGGGGTCAAGTGCCTAACTCTAACGGGGAGGAATCATCGCGCTGCTGACGCGAACTTAGACAAGCTTACGTCATCTTGCCAGTTTACCAGGCAATAACATAGGAAGCTTTGAGTAGATATGGTTCCTCGGGGTCGGTTTACGTCATAATCTCAATTTCCATTCTGAACAAAGCAATTTTAGCTAAGTGCCGCATGCAGATTTGTGTTCATGTATCGTTCACGTAAATCACAAAATCTGTGTGTATGTATGTATATATATATATGTATATATATATATGTTAGGAATATATAACTTTCGAATAAATTTTAATGAAATTTTAATATATTGATATTGATTCATTTTCGACTACAGTTAAGTGATGTGTTGTTTGTATTGTATAATTTTGAAACCTGAAAGCAGCACAGTTTTACTGAAAATTATTTCTAACGCTATTTAAAGAGCATTTGTCATGTACTAATCTAGTTTTTAAGAAACTTATTTGGATATTATAATGACTGCGTTTGTGAAAAAGCAAAAACATTGTCGGTGTGAAATGAGTATGAGGTGAGGGTATGATTCGTCACGGCACAGCGACTGCATTCAATTATGCTTGGTTATTACGACAAATGCAACGCGGTTTCTGCTATTTCGTGTGCTAACACGTTTTCCGCATTATGGCGTCGTGACCTGAAAACTACGCCGAGATATCCTCCCGCGAATTGGCCGCGATCCAACGTGGGCGATCACATAGATTGAGGAAAATTCTAAATTCTCCGTCCGGCGTGGTCTGAACTCTAATATGTTTGCAATATGCAACGAGAATTGGAGTAATCTTCAAGAATCGCTGGCACGCTCTACCGTCGATACTACCATGATTTAAAAGCTTGCGTGGCTTCAATTTTGGGATAGTGTATTTCTGGAAGGTACCCTTGAACAAAAATATATCTTCTAAAAATGCAAATATTTAGTAAGTAAATCACGAGGCACGTTATTTGTATCTATTCGTAATGATAAATATTTACGTATAATGTAAATATTACATTATTATTACCATTCAATTATCTTTGATTTAATAATTGTTGTTTAGTTTGCAAGTTAATGTCTTCAAATTTGACGATCGGTTAACAAATTAAACATAGTTCCGTGTTGCTTAAAGTCATTTACATTCGTATAAAGCCGCTCGTTATTTCAATCGCTGTGCCGGTTATGAAGATAAATATGCACTGAAGAAGAAGATATTTATATTTCTTATGTGTGTGTGTATATCGCGCATTTACGAAATACTTAGGAACGTGGGAATCGCCTTGCATGCCACTTTTCAAGAATACGGTAGGGGAGACTATAAATGTTTTATTGTAGTTAATCGATATAACTTGATCTTATTTATATCACGAGTCCTCTCCCGTAAACTGAATATAAGTTGGCTTGATCTATTTCGCGGCACGTACTATCCGCTTGATTTGCTTGCAAGAAATAGAATACGAAGTAATGCATTGTCAAAGTCTCTCTTTATTCCTCATTATTATTTATTTAATTAGGTATGTTATTGTATATATATAATTATATATATATAATTTTGTATATATAATTTTTATTTCATATATTATACAGAAAGTTTCTAGATTAGATATTTTTAATTTAAAATTTTACTCTTTTATCCTTTCTCCTGAAAAAAAAAAAAAAATGTTTTATTAAGATTATATAAAATAAATTACACGTAAAATTTGTTCTCTATTATTAAATCCTTCAATCGTAACGATCATTTAACTTGAAATTTATCTGAGAGCGGGAAATAACCGGTATCACTAACAGTACTTGGGATTATAACCGCAGAAATGAAAGGATTCGATCATTTACTAGTGCACGTATCCTATATGTATCTCTCGACATCGATGATCGAACAGTTTACGACAAAGTATCTGTCGTCGAAGCTACCATCGCCAGGTAGACACTCGCTCAATAACACGGCGAAATGACAGTTTCCAACATCGTATCGCCGGTCGCTCGTTCGCTGCGAATCGTTTATGGATTTATAAACGTCAGATGGATACGAGTAAGTCGATTCGAAGAACGTGAACACACGACGTGACGCCAATGGATGACCGGCGATTACATCTCCCTCGCTGATGATGTGCATTACCGTCGTCCGTGCGCGGCAGCGCGACGAAAGAAACTGCGGCGGCGCCCTGTTGTGCTGCGAATCGGCCGGCGAGTGCATAAAAGCAGCGGGATACCGCGCGCTTTAATTATTCCCCTTGTACGCTTACGCCATCGTGGAACCCAGATTACAACCGTCTCGGTGATTAACCCTTCTGCGATCCGCCTGGGAAAGTTCTAATAGCATGTTTACTCTGTGAACCATTTCCGAATCCCATAAGATCGACATACGTAGGTTGTGCTTGTGTGTGCGGAAGGATGTAAATCTGAAGCGTTGTTTCCTACAATATCTGAATTTTTGAAATTTTACAAAATAAATAAAACAACAAATGATGAACATAGAAAAAAAAATATTACTTTTGAAGTTAAACACGTAGTAGTATACAAGTTTAACAATGACCTTGATCGATCATCACTTTTGCTGAGCTGAAATTAATATTAGCACAAGAATGTGAATTTTATCGTTGTATTAGAATTGCTTGCCAGCACGAAGTCAAGTTAAATCAGGTGGAATATTGACTCGAGGAAGATCGTCGTTGCTAATGCGTCTCGTCTCACAATCCGGCCAGGATCACAAGTCACACCGACAATGCACTTGGAGACTCTGATCTAATCGGTAAACAGAGAAACCGGCGGTGTACGCTACGTGCATATGAGAATCACGTGCGAATAGATTATGCGAATACGCGTCGCCGGACGCAAATGTTTATTTAGGAAGCGGTGCGTCCTCGCGATATACGGCATTATGATAATCCGCCATGCCTGGCGTGAGTGCATGCAGATGCACTCGCCAACGCCAGTCACGTGAATGAATTTTGAAATTGTTTGCTAGTAAAGCAGAAGTGAAGAAGACCAAACTTTTACTATAGAAAACACTGAAGAAGTATAAAAATTATTTACCTACTTACTTCGCGCCGCGATGCGTGAACAAGTAGAATCATCAACTTATTGACTCGAATTGTTTGCCGATATTATCGAAGCCTCAATTCATGCGTTATTTTCCAAGATATGTACAAACGCATTTTATCCAAGGGAGGAGAAATACGATCGAGCAGGTGCTTGCGCACAGTAATATGAGATCGCAGACTGGAATACGAATTTTTTGAATAAAGAATGCGGTCCATTTTTACTTCTATATTACTCAGGACTCAATTGTACTTCAGGCAAAGGGATGCATACACACACATACACACACACTGACTGCGCGTAATTCTGCTTTAGGAAACAAACAGAGATGAAGCGACTTGGTCTGGCTCACGCAAATGCGGGATATAAAAAGTAATGTC
>Ga0157363_1002734_pt1 | contig 15670 bp, 6 predicted proteins | sample AttsexASBM1_FD_111477 | JGI IMG/M metagenome (GOLD analysis project Ga0157363, IMG submission 111477) | Fungus gardens microbial communities from leaf cutter ant in Ribeirão Preto, State of São Paulo, Brazil - Atta sexdens ASBM1 | ecosystem: Host-associated > Fungi > Mycelium > Unclassified ...
CAAGCCATTTCCGTACGATTACATACGAATAAAGATTGAATTTTACAAAAAAAGCTCAGAACTTTTTTGTACACCTAATAATTTCAGATTGAAAAAAGTAAAAGTTAGAATAAAAAATAAAAGTATCAAAATATGACGAAAAGATTGTTATTCAAAGTTTACATATTACAATTATAAAGAATTAAAACAAATTAAAAATGATAAACGGCATTTCGAGCCCAATTGGGTCATTCTTATTGTTATAATTACAAAGTGACAAGTACATATATAGTTAAAATAGAATAGGTTTTAAATTGGTCGATAAAGAGATGAAAAAAAACATGGATTTCTAATGGATGTGAACTGATGGTTATCGCAACTTATTATAAAGCTGACATCCCAGTTGATGTAGCGCGTATAAATGTACTATTATTATGAATATAGTATTATGAATACTTAAAATTAAGAATGGGCTCCTCCATCGCTCATTCTTGTGAGAACGCAGCCATATATTCTTCGTCTCTTCGATTTCAACACGACCTTTAATATTTATTTCGATTGTAACAAAATGAATTTTTAATATTTTATGAATATACTTTTTTTTTGTTTGCGAGAAAGAGAAAAATTTTCACATAGCCCCTCCGAGATGTTCCCGAAGGATAACCTATCCGAATGAGGGGAAGACACTCAGAAGCCGGTCTCCTGATTGTGCAAGATTTGATGAGTCTACGTTCCTCTTATAAAGAAGGAAACAGCGGATATTATCACCTATCTGCTAAAAAACTCCTTCTATTTAGCACTTCCGCAAGACAACATTGAGCATAAATCAGAGAATTATTTTGCATAGTCACAGTATTTAATTTTACAATCTTAAACGACTAGAGATGAATATGTCTGTTTCGCTCCAAGAGAGAAGTGCCTTAAGAGTTGCAGCGCAAAAATCGAAAATGCTTGGATATAGTAGCGCATAAATTTGAGAATTATTTTGCATAGTCAGAGTATTTAATTTTGCAAGTATAAACGTCTTAAGAGTAAATATAACTGTTCGATCCAAGAGAGTGACTCAAGGATTGCAGCGCAAAAATAAAAAATGCTTGGAAATAGTAGCACATAAATCAGAGAATTATTTTGCTTAATCAGAGTATTTAATTTTGTTTTAAACGACTTAGGGATGAATATGTCTGTTCGCTCCAAAAAGGAAGTAACTTAAAGGTTGCAACATAAAACGAAAATGCTTGGAAATAGTAGCGCATAAATAGCACATAAATCCTGTGTATTAAATTTTCCAAATCGGTTGTTTTTAACGGATGGGAAGACTAATTGACATACCGGCGGTTTATTAATTTTCCTCAGTCGAAAATATACTCTGAGCGTTTTGGAAAGTTAAAACTTGACTTTTATCAAGACCGAACAGTATTGAATTTTTCCTTCAATGTCTTGATCGTCTTCCATCTTTGTATATTGATAGACTTCTCGCCACGTTTTACGTTGTACTTTTGTACAATTTTTTAAAGTCGGGATGTCTGAATTTTCGTTGGCCATTTTCACGGGCAACATTTTTCAAATAATAATTTCTTTTATGTACCGTTTATTTTCTAAATCTTTTTTGTATGCATCACGCATTTTCTGACGTTTCGTTTCAGGATCTATTATGTACTGATCACGCACCCTCTGACGTTTTGTTTTAGGATCTTTTTCGTACTGATCGTGCGCTCTCTGACATTTTCTTTCAGAATTCATAACATATTTTTCTCTGTGAGAAAAAGAATCTTTTTCCATTCGTTTTGAACACTGTTCTTCAATTCTTTCCTTGCTACGTCTCTTTTTCAGTGCATCCGCCTCTCGTCTTCAACGGCAATAGTGTTAAGCAGTTTGGAGCAGTTGAATTGTAAAGATACGGAAAATGAGTTATTGTTTGTCTTGCAATTATTGCGAACATGAGATCTTAACAAAGATCTATCGTACGATGCAAGGATTTATGCCAAACAGAATCGATGTAGCAATCGCAATCATCATAGGATCACAATTATAACCGTCGCCTTGCGACTGAACTTCAGGAAATACTATTGGATTGTTCTGAAAAGAAAATAATCTGTCCACAAACCTCGAATTTTCAAATTTTTTATATTAGCATTACGGCCTACCTTCATGAGAATCATATACAATAACAGTTTTTATGTCGTAATAGCAAGTAACCCAATGTCCGCCACCGAAATCACTGTGCAGTATTTGCAAATGCTTCTTCTTTGAATTATCGAGTGGAACAATCCGATCGGGAAATATTGTTAATCATACAGGCCGAGATGTATAATCAGAATTTCTTTCAAGTAGTATATAGAAACTATCATCCATCAACCATTCTTCGGAAGCTAAAATGTTTTTTTCCATATTATCGTAATAGAACTTTTCAGTTGGCATTTGGGGCAGCCTTCTAGTAGTGCAAGTATCAAACCAAATTTTTCCAATTAGACACCTATAACAAGCTAAAGCTCTGCGCTATTGCAGCCAAAAATAGCAGCTATAATAGCGAATAATTTTAATTTGGGTGCGTAATAGACCCAAAATAAAATTAATTTTTGTAATTGTAAGCGCCTACACCAGCCAAAATTCGGCGCTACTGGCAGCCGATGTTTTCATTCAACGTTTATGTGGCAGCTTTTATACAGTGCCTGAACAGCCGATAAATTTCTTTTAATTTTCCAGATCTGTAAAATCAGAAAGTTATATAAATACTTTATAAAACAAATAAATTAATAATTTGTAAATTTGAAAATAACTTTTACATTTTTCTGAAAATAGAACGGAATTCTTTTGATGCTTATGTGAACCTTAAACAAACTATTGAAGTTTATAATTAAATTTTATTTTCAGAATATATTGAAAGAATTAATCGTCTGCTTTGGCGCTGTATAAACGCTGTATTAAAACTGCTCTAGCACTGTATAAGGATTGCTGTAAAGGATTGCGTAAATAACATCGGCTGCTCTGACGCTGCTATAAAGGCTGTCGTAAGCGCTGCATTAAAATGAGTGTAATAAAATTTTGGCTTGCCCTACGTATCGATATATTACTATGAATAATAAAAATTTCTTATCACAATCGAAGAATTTTATTTCAGAGTATCATTAAGAAATAAACGTCAAAGATCATGTTAAAATCGGAGAGACGAAGAAAATATAATTGCGTTCTCACGAGAATAGAGAGGCCCATTCTTTATTTTTAATATAGTCTTACAGTCCGCATCTCCGCATGACCCAGATGAGTCATGGATGTTTTGAGGCCTACCATTTTGAGATACAATGTAACGCGTCGCCGATTTGTGCACATGCGACTACAGATACGATACACACGCTATTATTTTGCCCGTCTTGGACCGCGAAGAAAACGTCACTTTTTCAGCGGTTGAGACTCGATGTCCTTGACATACGGTTTCATTGTCAAGAAGGCTATATGCTCTGCTGCGTGTTGGACAGTCCTTGCGAATTTCTGCCAAGAAAGAGCGGACCAAGTGGGAGCATTAGGCCCTGCAGAGGCAAAGGCTCTTTTAGCTCGGACCTCTCTAGAGTCTGACGACAACCATGTGTAAAAATGTAGATATAATATATATATTTATGATAAAGTTTATAATATAGGATTCTAGTTTTAAATAGTGTAGCGGACCATGGAGATAGGAGCACATACTCCACGACTTGAGTACGCTCTGATGAAATATCGGGTAGGTTCTGAGGCCAATGTAGTCTTGCGGAGGTGTTGAATAGGGGAAGTTTTTTAGCAGACATCAGATTTATTGAATCCTGCACAATCAAGAGACCGGCTCCTGGGTCTTTCCTTCATCCGATTAAATTCTTCTTTCGAGAGCATCCCGGATTAGGGGCTACGTGAAGATTTTTTCCTCCTTGCAAAAAAAAGTATTCATACATTATTAAAAATTCATTCTGCAATCGAAATAAATATTGAAGGTCGTGTTGAAGTTGGAGAGACGAAGAAAATATGGTTGCGTTCTCATAAAAATGGATGATGGAGGCCTATTCTTTATTGTAAATAAATATTCATAGAATATTAAGAATTTATTCTATTGCAATTGAAATAAATATGTAATATATGGTCAATATTTATTATAATTATAACAATTAAATATAATATAATTAGCAAATATTAAGTAAATCCAAAATTCATAAATAAAAAGTTCTTGAGTCAAGTATAAAGAAGTCATATGGTTAAAAAATTTATTGCTTATTTGACGTAATATATTCACTTCGTTATAGAGCTTTTGAAAATACCGTTCTAATGGAATATTTTTCGTACTTCAAGTGTTGTAATAATTGAGGGCGGAGTAAAAATTTAATTACAAAATAAAAATTAAAATAACTTGCTACTTTTTTATTATACACAAACGGGTACAGTATCAAATAAATTTATGTAATATCCCTAAGAAATTACATGTTACAATTTCACTTACGATCAATACTATATAAAAAAGCTAATTTCTTGAAAAAAGGCCTAAGTAGAGTTGTGCTTTCAATCCACTCATCCTCTCAATTACTCTGTAAAAGTTTTAACATTATTTCTAAGTGGACATCGAGAAATTCATCAAAACAGGCCGCCATGTTCTTTTTCCGAATTATTAACAAATTGGTACTCTGGAATTACAAGCAATTATTTTTCATTGTATGAGCTAATATAAATTTCAAATCGAATCTTAATAAACGACTTTTATTTTGTACATTAAGAATGACATTATAGCATTTATATTCTAGAATCAAATTGTAATCTATTTTACTTGTCTGTACATTCGTTTTAAATTCACATCTTCAATAACATATGAGTTACTTTTCATCAATAATTATATATTATATTAAATGTAGATAATATATATTTTATATATGTACACTTTTGAATTGGCACCTCCAATAATATATCAATTACTTATCATGATAATATATCATTATATAATCATTTAAATTTTTAAAGATTTAAAATTTTTTAGGATACACTTTAATTAAATTTTTGATGATACACTTGACGTATGTTCACTTTGGCACCTTTAATAATATATCAGTTACTTGTCATGGTAATATATTATTAAATAATTATTTAAATTTTTAAAAGTTTAAATTTTTGAGAATATACTTGATGTATGTTTACTTTGAACTGGGACCTTGAAAAATGTATTAGTTACTTTACATGGTAATATATATTGTTAGATAATATGTTATCAAATAATCGTTTAAATTTTTAAAAGTTTACATTTTTGATAAATATGCTTTATATATGTTCACTTTGAACTGGGGCTTTGAATAATATATCAGTTATTTTTCACGGTAATATATATTGTTAGATAATTATTTAAAATTTTTAAAAGTTTGCATTTTTGAAGATCTGTTTTATATATATATATATATATATATATATATATATATATATATATATATATATATATATAGTACAGAGTGTCTCAGATCACCAGTCCATTCTTTTTATCTCCGCAGGATAAGATCCAATAAAAAATATATATATTCAGACCAAATGTGTTGGGTTTAAAAATCTATTTACTGATCATATCAGTTTGACCTTGGGTGACTTTGCCAAAGTCAGATCAAGTTCAGATCAAGGTTACATCGATTTTTTTAAATGAAACATCCTACTTTTTCTTCTAAAATCTAATAACCGATATCAAGAACTTTTCAAAATCGTATAATAAAGTATCTTTTGATTAAATAAATCTCGAGTTATGAAGATTAAAAGTAGCGTGTGTGTGGGGCAAAGCCACCCAAGATCAAATTGATATGTTCAATAAATAAATCTTTTTAAACTGCACAACTTTGGTCTGAACATATTTTAGATCTTATCCTGCGAAGATAAAAAGAGTGGACGGATGATCTGAGACACCCTGTATACACACACACACACACACACACACACACACACACACACACACACACACACACACACACACACACACACACACACACACTCTTATAATACTTAATATTTATCTATTCTTTCCCCTGCATTTCTTTTTAGTTTCTGGATTGCATACTTTTCTAAATTACGTTATAGATTCTTCTTTTGATCAGTCAAGTACAAGTAAGATATTATTTTGCAGTTTTATATATATATAGTTTACTGAAAAAAATCAATATAAAAGAGAATGAAAGAAAAAGACAGAAGCGTGGACTAGGAAGACGGACTTTATGAAATTTCGTACATGGCACGTTTGAACAATATTTTCCTGAAAGAATTGCGCTTTAATCTTTTGAGACCAGCAGATAGCTGCTATCCTTGTGGTTTTCGAATTTCATTATAATGCCAAATATTCTCTATTTTAATATTCCAACGAAAAATTGGAGTTTCTTTTATATATTGTCAAATCTTCTCTTGGAATTTCAATATATTTTTTAATTAAATGCGATTTTGTGTGTTTACGCTATTTAGAAATTATCTATCTTACTATAAGAATGAATTAAACAGAACTTCATATGTCAAGAGAGTTTACAATATTGAGTAAATGATACTTGTTATCTGTTGATAGCGGATAACGGTAGGTAGCGAGTGTTTGGTATCCATAACGAGTACTTGTACACCTGAGACCATCATCTAAACGGAAATTAATCGTTCATAGATCGATACCAAGGATGGATGCAGAGGAGGCAGGGAATAGCGGCTAGTCGGTTTAGCGAACATACTAATCCGATCAAGTAATCTCTGCGATCTCTCCCGTTGCCGGACCCACCAATTGCATCTATACACCTGCCGGCTGTGCAACCCCTTGGCACCACGGACATCCATTAATCAACGCCTAATTAAGTGCGTCAGCAAAGTCCAGTGGTTCATGTACGAACCTGATGGAACTTCATGGCGTTTATCGACTGATATTCCTCATATTGAATCATAAATTTATAAGATGTTATTGGCATGATTTTGTGTAAAAGGAACATTTTATTAGAATTATTAATATTAGCTATTTTAAATAATTTTTCTAATACTCTTCAGTAATTAATAACACAATCAAGAATAATAAAGAAAATACTTTATTAGAAATAATATTTGCTATTTATATTTGCTTTAATATGAATTACAGAATTGATTCTTTAATTGTGCCGACTTTTAGAAAAAATTTATATACATTTTGCTGTAAAAATACTTAATGTTCAAATTATATCCTTCTAACTTTGTATTTATATACCTATCAAAGAAAATATTATAAGTGAACACACACCGCATTGTGAAACACATTCGTTTTGTATGTATTCTCTAAATCTCTTGGAGTGAAATCTCACTCGAAGAGACTGAAAATATAGGCTGTCTCGAAAAGAATGAAAATACAGCCGTTCTTATTCAAGAGTGGCAGATTTTCACTCTTTTTTTCAAAACAGGTTAAATATTCAATCTTTTTGAGTGAGATTTCATGAAATTTAGAGAGTACGTAATTATAAGCATATTAAATGTATCTTCCACACAATCATCATATGAGATACATAATACAATAATATAAAATTTATAACTCTTTCTTATGTGTAATATTCCAAAGAAATAAATATTATAATCTAGATAGAAAACCTTATTTGGGCACATCTATACGAATTTATTTTATTTTTGATTGACTTAGCGTTAAAAGTTTGAAATCTTTTAGGAACACACAGGATATCTTTATATCTCGAAACTAGGACAGTTGATTTTCTAACTTGGAATGGAATAGGATGTCACATACTTTGACGTATAACATACATGTTTCTTTCTTTATCTTTTCTTAGCCGCAATGTAATATTGATTGTTCTGATTATTGCACTGAAAGAAAAAATTGGCTACTACAGCAAATTAGATGAATTAGAAAATATGGCATTTTTAATTGATTGCAGTAGTCAATTTTTTATTGTAGCAGTCAATTTTTGGTTGTATTAGCCTATCCGCAATATCAATTAAGATAGGTTAACGCAATCAAAAATTGACTGCAATCTATTAAAAATGCTATACCATATTCAGCCAATTTTTTCTTTCAGTGCGAATATTAATGTAGACTTGATAATATTGACTTGAAGTGTTTAAATTATCGTCAGAATCATATTTTCATTTTTAATAAATATATTTCTTCATATTATGTAAACATTCTAAACATTTACATTCAGCAAGTTGTAATACATTTACACATAGATATATCTATGTATTAGGAGCATATACACAAAAAAATTAAGCAACATAAAATGTAAACAATAAGCGAAATGGACAATTACAGTAGAGACACTAGATTGTAAGGCCATGATGTAAACAGTAGCAAATTTATAACTATAATATAACATTTTTGTAGATCAGGTTTTACTGCTTAAGTTTTTCTGTCACGATCCTTATCCAAGTTAGATATCTAAATTTGTCCTTTCCTTTGAACTGCAGCCTCACTCATTGTATGCACTTGGTATTTTATCATACTACATATATTGGTTTTTTTTCCAAATCACTGTTAATGCATTTAAAATTATTATTATTAGATTTAGTTTTTTTTCACAACATGACTTTGATGCAAAATTGTTTGCTACGTTCGTCTTAGAAATGACAGGCTAATCATTATATGGCTTTCGTCGCTTATCGACCGGTACCAAGACGAGTGTCAGTCTTATTACATACAACCTTCTGCTACTACAAACGAGGCGCCATTGCGGTTTCGCCGCGCCGCCGCCTCTGCTCTGCTTGATACCGAGGTGGAGGCGAAAATTGTCTTGCCGACAATCGCAGGATGTGGTCGATTAACTGCATCGTGACGTGCATGTCGTTTTCGTTGTCGACGAGGTACTTCCACTGGCTTCCTCCGGAAGTAGCACTGATGGGAAACGTCGACCGGGCTCACAAAAGATAGATGCCAGGATATAAACGGGCGACAAAACAAGGCGCAAGACGCCAAGATGAGAATGGAAATCTTATTTCGTCTTATCAACGTCTAACAGCGGCAGCGGTGGCGGCGGCTATTAACGCGTAATTTATGTCGAGAATTACGGTAAAATGTCTTGCAAAATAAGTGGGATATTCCCGAGATTGCTATGAAAAAATCGAGATTCTTTCCTTTTATCATTCATAATGTTCAAAAAGTTAAGTTAAAATTAAGATATAATAGAAGGACAACTAATGAATTATTCGCTCTTTTCATGTTCTCTCTTTTTTACTTATAGTGTATATGTGATATTATAGTGTATATGTGATATTACTACTCTAGTTTTGTTCAGTTTGTAATTGCGTTTCAATACTAAAAAAGATGTCGGCGGTTTGCAGAATTGGATATGTACATAAATTCACATTGAAATATACAAACACTAAGATCTGCTCTGACTGAAAATAGAACTATTTCTTTTAATTGATTTATTCTCGTCGGTTTAATTTTGCATTGTAACTAATTTATTTATATTACTTCGAGTCAAGTAGAAATGGATGGAATTTTCGAAGATATGAATTACCTATGTTTTTCCCGAAGCGCATATTTTACCTTCAATGTTCAGATTTTTACGGTACTTTACGAGCCTCCACTTCCGTGAAAATTCGAGTGTACGCAAACACAAGGGCGACATGCAAATTTTTACTCCACAGCACTCTCGCCGCCTCGTTCTCACGTATCTATCAAACGTTGCTAACAATGTATTGACATTGCGACGTTATTGATTTATCAATCTATCTTGGAACCGAGAAATGATTAAATGTCTCTTTCTCTCAAAGAGATGGACGAAACATTCCGTTCCCTATAACAAACGAGAGATTTAATAGTATTGCGCGACTATGCAAAGACCACAATACGGTGTGGAATTCGAAGAAACTTGAGAACAGAACAATTGTGCGACACATTCAATTTAATTCTTGCAGCGGCTTAGTAAGCGCAACTAATTCAGAAAGCGAGAGAAGGAGTTGAATTTAATCGTAACATTTCTTGGACGATTAATTCGATACCTCTATTCGAGATAGCGGCGAAGTTCCGATTGTGACTTCAGTCACTTGATAGTTTATGCATCTACGATAATTCGCGGTATTCTGTTTCGATTGCCCACGTTACACAGTACCGTTATATACTTCCCTGAATTTACGGGCGCCGTTAAGCTGAGTTTACACACGTTGGGCGTGGAGCTTGTATGTCGACGTTTATAGAGTGAGAGACTATTGAAAACAAATGATATTGCTTTATGGAGGAGACTAATAGAGAATCACGTTCCCTCTCTCTCTCTCTCTCTCTCTCTCTCTCTCTCCTCTGTTCGCCCTCTTTCCTTCTTCTTTTTCCCTCAGAAATATAATGCTTTTTCCTCTTCCCTCTCCTTTTGTACTATTTCTTCATAAAGTATATTAAAATCTCACTGGAATAGTTTCAGGACTTTTAAAATACATTGTTATAGAGAATCATATAAGTAAATCAAGTAAATTTTAATCATCAAGTAAATTTTAATTTTAATAACACTGCTTTATTAGTTTCTGTTTTTGATAAATCTACATGAAACAACTATTACTTGTTGAGAAACATCAAAATTTGTTTAACAAAATTTGTTGTTCAATGTAATCAGTAAACACATACATCTTTTAACTATTTTCAATTGATATCATTAAAATGCTATTAAATTTTTCAAGTAGTTTCAATTAAAACTGTGTGATAATTACACACCGCGTATATGTTTATGATAATTTAAACTATGCGTTATAATAATTCTGTTATGTTTTATATGCGACCTTATTATGTATTTGATTATAAATTAAAATTAAGCCATTTTAAAGTATTCGTGTAATCTCATTATTGGATAATTATAAATAAATTTCATAAAATTTTGCGTTTTCACCATCATTAATAAAATATTTCAAAAAATCAGTATATCTTTCATATATAATATTAGCCGAGAAATTAAATTTTCACATAATTTATCATAAAAATTTAATTAATCCGTACTAGGTAAAATCTATATTAAAAAATATTACAACATATTTTTTACTCGCAGAGATCGACAACGTTGAATCTTTGATTTCTAGATTTTTCTATACCTTCACTCTTTCCTGGAAATACTGTCACTCTGCATTTGATGGAAAATCCGGATTTATAATTCCAGAAATCTAACGTAAATATTTGTCACTATTATACTAAAAATCCAACAGAATAAAATCAGCAAATAACTTTTAATTAATCTCAATGTTATTACACGTACAAACTATTTCAATTGTGAAAGTGAAACTCAATTTAACACTGCAATCGGAAAAGCCAAGTCAAGGCAAACAAAAACAAATCGATAAATATCAAAGTAAAACCTTACATATACGAGAGAGAGAGAGAGAAAGCAATTTTAATTAATTTCAATGTTATTATGCAAACTATTTCAATTGTGAAACTCAATTTAACGTTGCAATCGGAAGAGACAAATCAAGCCAAGCTAAAACTAAATATCAAAACAAAACTTTACATATACGAAAGAGACAGAGAGAAAGAGAGAGAGAGAGAGAGAGAGAGAGAGACAATAATACAAAAAAATGTCCACACCAATCAACTGCATGCATTGAAAGAAATAGATTTGATAAAGCAAGAATTTCCATTTATAGCCAATACATTGTATTGTACAAATTCTATTTTCACAATGTACAATGAACTGTAGTTCTTCAAGTTTACAGATGCTTTACATTAGCCAGGGTTTAGAACACATCCACTATTCCGCTAGTCGGACTTGTATTACCCGAAGGCACGCGGCGCCCGCGCGCACAATTTGTCTCTCTTTCTGCCTGTAATCTACACATCTCGTGCTCCCTCATTCTCTCGGCACCGCGGTATCAGGAAACCAATTATAAGTGTCCCGGAAGTTGGAACGAACTGTGGAAGTTGTGTGTAGGAAATTGCGAGGTGGGACCAACACCATCGTCGGGTATTCCCCGCAAGCGGGGGATGGAAACGCGAAAAGAGCTCGATGCACGTAGCACACGCGGTGCGGACACGTGCATACACTAGTTTCGGACGAACAAACTCGGACACTTCGAGGGTAATTTGCCACTGTAATTTGCAAGCAGACTCCGCCGGCTGGAGGAATCACACATGCAAGATTACACCACGACGAATCGTATCCGGAAATTACTTTTCAATGTTTCATCTGTCGCGTCGTATCATGGCGAAGAAAACTGCACGACGGCAATCCTTTATCTTGTCCTTTATAGCACATCAAGTTGGTGAACTCCGCCGAATTAATGTTCCGTTTAAAACAAATAGCAAATGCAAGTTTATATATCAATCTCTATCTATTGACATACTTCCCGAGTTTTGTATTTTTGTTGTCCTTTTGTAATATTATTATATGTTAATTACTCATGTAATATCAGAACAAAGAAATATAATTCATATAATATAACAGAATTATAACATTTTTAATATTTCAATTCAATTCAATACTTATATTGAATAACAAATTTTGATTAACATTTTGTTTCTTAACAAGTAATGGATATTTCTTGTAGGATACTGAAAAAGGATATGTTGTTCAAAAAATTTCACCATCCTTCAATTTAGGAACTCCATTTTAAATTAGATAATAACGGTTTAATGATTTGAAAATAAATAAAAAATAAACTGAATCATATACGTTAAACTTTCTATTGCGTTTTTTTAATGTATAATTTCATGTAATTTTTACTTATTTAATATATTAGCGCTTTGATACATGTACATAACTCTTATTTGTCTTTTTTTAAATATACTTAATAAAATATTCATATAATTGAAATATTTTTTGAATAAAAAATTTCATTAATTGACAAATAATCAGTACACGTTTGTAGGGCAAACATGATTTCTAAGTCAACACTATAAATCATTTGAGTATCATTACATTACGATAAAACGAATGTTGGGAGTTCGTTTACGCATGTACTGTGCTCTTTTCCTAATTCGTTGTGCAACGTGCAAGACCAGGCAATCCATCTTGCCTTCGTTAGAAGTCGTTCATCGCCCGAACATAAATCTAAGGTCGGATATTTCAGCTTACCAATACTCGATATCGGATTTTATTCCTCTAATTCGGATAAAACGGATGAACGACATGTTTCTCGGTGCTATCGCAAAAGCGTAATACAGGTTTTAAAGACAAATGTATCCGAATATAATATATGTTTTTACTTTTTATAATTAGAATTACAATTTTTATTTTATTTTGTAGATATCATAAGAATTATTTTTGCAATGACCGATTTTTCAAATCTATGATTGAAAATATTTAAGAACTATTTTTTTAATTTATGCGCTAAATTTTCAATACATTTAGGAGAATAGTTTTTCTACAAATAAACTGTATCTTTGAGAGTTAATTGAGTTGAGATATAAAAAAAAGTTATGTAATAAAATTACTTTTCATTTTCCAACCAACCACGCAATATCTTCGGAGGCGGCAATCTTTGAGAGGCTTGGAGAGTTCATTAAAGCGGCTAGAAATGCTTTCCCTGATATTTCTAGAACGTTGCACAAGTTGAGGGAAAGTTAATACAGAGGTGACACAAAGTCCCCTTGAGGATATCATGTACGTAATACTTGTCGTAATATAACCACTCCCTTAGGAGCCATTTTGACTCACTTATAGAAACATTTCCGGAAAGGAAATGTATTTGTTTATGTGTAAAATAGTTATTTCGTATTTTACTTTGTAAAATATTTAATTTTAATTTTGTAAAGTCTTTGGAAAGACTTAATTTGGTTACATTTAATTCACGGATCATTATTAATATATTTTTATGTGATACGAATACTTGTGTAAATTAATATTTTTACGAAATTACAAACAATTTTTAATTTATAATAGCTAATATCAGACAGCAAAACAAGTTTTCATTCTTTATTATTTTCGTGCGGAAACATATAATATAAAAGCCGTTAAAGATCAAAATGTTAAAGCGAATGACATCGTGTGGCAGTTGAGAACTTTCTAAAGCTTATGGAATATAGTTTCAGCTTTGTGGATGAAGTTGGATTAAGCCGCTTTAAGAGCCTACAAGTATATAATCCTACTATGGAAATAATTATGCTCGTAATTGTCACGTCTTTATTTATTTCTCGAATAATAGCAACTGTATTCGTTTAGAGAAGTTAAATTGCAGATATAAAATTGGATGGTGTCATGATGCATACAATAAAAAATATAATAAAAAAATAACCGCTCGCGCACAGATTGATTTTAAAATAGACTATTCAATTGAAATTTGTATGTGACACGCTATAAACGTTTCTGTAGCCATATCAATTTTCGTCTGAATTAAAATGCAACCATTATTACGGATTTATCGTAAAAATTGGTAAAATTTAAATACTAATACACATTGAATGATCGATTTTAGATGACAATTTTATGATATCTTGTATATGTTTCAAGTCAGACATAAAATGTATATTATTATTTTTTAAACTTTATTAAACTTTCCAATGTTACATTTTCTGGAACTCTATTTCTTGCTTTTTAAACTTTAATGTTTCCTTGAGAAAATTTTGTAACCATAATAAAAAGAAGTAAAATTTCGTAGGTACATTAATAAATTGTAGTATACAGTGGCTTGTGGCTATCGTAGAAATACAGAAACTATTCTCATGTCAGTTTACATCCCTGTCCGTTGCAGCAAATTGCATTTGGCACTATTGCGTTTGGCCTCTGCTTGGCGAAGGGAAGTAAACGATAAAAATGTATATATACTTAGTCAATAGCATGCAAAGTATACGAAATCGAGTAATCGGGAAAATCGAAACAAGTTGTTTTCAGACGATACAAATTATCAATTACATATACGCATGTGCTGTTGATCTGTTGCAGATAATATGCGAATATAATTTTCTATAAAAAATACCAATTGTTCTTCTAATTTCTTGTAGTATTTCATATTACGTTTAAATTTAACAAATTTTTATTTTCATTTACTTTTATATTTATTTTAATTTATTTTTTTATTTCGTTATTGTCAATATTCAACGAATAAAATATGAAAAATGAAATCCATTGTTTTTTAAATTTTTATTTGTTTTAAGCCTTGTTTAATCGACATTTATTAAAAAGCAAACATTTCTTAACGAGAACGTACTGTGAAAAATGTTAAATATGATATAAACTTTGAAGAAATAATATCAATAAAAAAACGACATGTATTTCAATATCCGTTATCCGATATTAATCAATAAGTTAAATATACTTCATTTATCTTCGTATATTTTTTAAATATGTACTTTTATTTCATATTGCATATATATTGAATCAGTGAGCTACAAATTCGTGTAGAAAAATAGCTTCCTAGCAAGATTTATTCTCTCGAAATCATTCAATATATAAAAGCCAATATCTATTTAAAACCTTGGCCAACTGCGATTTAACTAAGCATGACATTTGTGGCGTATTATTCATGATTCGTAAGTGTAAGTTCCATTCATGTAATTGCTGAATTACTCTGTATGGATAAAACATCATTACGTTTACAGACATCGCGCAATTTAATTCAAAAGAGAGGGGAAGAGAGAGAGAGAGAGAGAGAGAGAGAGAGAGAGAGAATTGGAAGTTATTTGTCCAAAAGCGTACGAAGCTTTGGCATCAGTCAAGTGATGCGAGTCGAGCTTTCGCGAAAATTAATCCGACTTCTGGAAGCACTTTTAGAATATCGGATGCGTTTTGCACAACGCATTTTCCATTTTAAAACGTTCCGCAATAACCGCGCGAACAATTATGATAATTATATAATC
>Ga0157363_1002735_pt1 | contig 15663 bp, 4 predicted proteins | sample AttsexASBM1_FD_111477 | JGI IMG/M metagenome (GOLD analysis project Ga0157363, IMG submission 111477) | Fungus gardens microbial communities from leaf cutter ant in Ribeirão Preto, State of São Paulo, Brazil - Atta sexdens ASBM1 | ecosystem: Host-associated > Fungi > Mycelium > Unclassified ...
AATATTACATAAGAATTATAATTATATTAAAATATTAAAATCTTTTATATATATAGACTCTTGAAGCTATCTTGATATATCGAGATCATTTACTGAAGATAATTTATAAAAGTTATTATTATTTATTATTACTTTCGACAATTCTGAATGAGACATATGTAGGGAGATTTCTGTTCTTATGACACGGTAGTATTATGGCATGGCTTGAAATGAGGTAATTTATTTTAAGATCTCCTATAGTGGTAGAATTCAGGAATATTCCGTATATTGAGATCTTTTGTCTGAATAATCTAAAAAGGATGGTGCTAGCTTGAGTTTGAGTAAAGAATGAAGAGATTCCATCTCATTGCAACAAAATGGATCGTAATAATGATGTATTGGCACTTTAAGTCAGCCAGATTTCTTCGAAATGTGTTTGCAAATGTCGCACCGAACTCTAATAATATCGTCTCTTCTCGTTCAATTCGAGATATTTGTCCATAATATTTCAACTTTGAAAGTTTAAGCGGATGAATCATGCATAATTTCCAGAACTGTTATTCTGGACTATAAGCAAGAATAATTTTCTCTACAATTTACTTGCAAATCGTACTTGAAGCTTCTGTTTACGTAAGAATTATTTCTCTGATACTTCTCAAATATATGCTAAATGTTGGTTGCAACTTAGTTTCTCAGTCATTTCTCCTTGTTTCACAAGTTGCAAGGTTCGTGAGACTTTCTAAGCAAAGCTATATATTCTGAGAATAAGGAACAAAGAAAAAAGAGAGAGAGAGAGAGAGAGAGAGAGAGAGAGAGATAAACGACGAAGAGAATGATGAGAATATCAAAGTTAAGAGAGAGCTAGTGAGAAGTTTAAGGCTTAAGTTTACTGAGGTGGTCTCCCGCTAGAGGATTTTCCTCGATCAAATGCGTTGATCTCATGAGTTTGCGGCGCGACTATAGCAGATAACTAATACCAAGATAATAGGAATGCCTATATTTCGAACGAACTTTAGTTAATTAACATAACTCGTTAATCAATGATAAAAACCAAGTAAAATTTGGAGACACAGAGAAAGAGATTCGGTATAAATTAAAAAAAAGTTCGAAAAATAGAAGAAAAAAACTATGAAGATAATTTCTTTCTTATTTAAAAACATTATTATCTTCATTCTGATGCTAAAAAAATATTTAAAAAAATATCCGCTTATATCGGTGCCCACTTCACAGCTAATCATCCTGCAAACAACCAGTACAATGGAAACATGGCGAGACAGCTGTCGGATCGTCAGTAAACGAAAATATTGGACGATACCATCATGACCGCCACCGCGATTATGCTAATTGCAGTAGCAGCGATCACTCAGCGTGACAGCGATGGCGAATCGATCGATCGTTCCGGTGCGGCTAGGTAGTATTAATTAATTGGATGCCACTAATTCGGTCAGATCATTTGCATGGCACGATATAATTGCAGGCGCGAGAGCAATAAAATACGGAATTTAGACGACACGTTCAATCTAGTACCAGTGCATTCATGAAAGTCTGATGCGTCTCATTTTGATTAAACAATACTTGAATTAAGTTTTGACTTTAAGACTTAAGTATATTCTTCTATATTCTGATAAACAGATTAATTATGTAATTCGATTGTTTTTCTCAGGTTTTTCGTAAAAATTGAAAGAAATATCATGAAATGGTATCTGTTCGAGCATAATTATATCGAATAGAACTGATTATACATGCTCATTTCAAAACCGTTATTTATAATCGATCTTAATGAAATCTTTCTATGAAATTTTTTTCTATTTTTAAGATATTTTATTTATTACATTTTCTATAAATTAATAACTGGCAATCAGAATAAATTATAAATTTGAAATTATAAATTATTACTTTAAAGTAATACGTTTAATAGTAAGAGAGTTATATTAATTAAAAATTGTTTAGATTATATTTTATTAATTAATTAATTTTAATTAATTAAACAATATTAATAATTATTAATTAATTTTTATTTTTATTATTTTTATTATTTTTATTAATTTTATTATTTTTTACACTCAATTAACGTAATTTAACATCTCTTTAAAATTTCTCTTTAAAAACAGGATTTATATTTTGGAAATAAAATAATTTGCGACTCAGTGAGGAGTTTTTATACACGTGAACGATATTCAAAGGGCTAAGGACTTAATCGATGCATAAACTGCTTTAGGCCACAGCCACATACCGCACTGGTTTACTTGACAAGTCAACTGGAAGTTCCTTTTGACCCGATGGGTCGGCAGGGTGAATCTACGAGGTCCTGCATATACGATCTGAATTTCCAGCTCAAGTACCATCCTAATCGCGTGATTAATGAATCTATTGTCCAAGCATCTAATATATAATATTAAATATCATAATATATATACATATCACAATGTATATTTTTTTTATAAAAAAATATGTTATTCAAGAATTATTTTATTTTTAATTTAATAAAAGATGGAACAATATGTAAAGGATAATGTTCTTTTTATTCTTCATTATGCAGCTTCTCTAGTTCAGAATTGCTCTCTTTAGTTTAAAATTATTAACCAAATATTTTGTACAGCAATATATTGCGATTTACCGACGATCTATAATTTACACATCTCCCTCACCCAAAAATTTAATTTATTATTGTGCATAATTTCGAGATTCAATGAGTTCACATAAATTCACAAATTGATGAGTTCCCCACTTACAATATTCAATCAATTTCGAAATAATTAATCATTTTCATCGTGTCACGATATTAAGGCATCACGGCCGCGGGGCCATTATCTCGATTCCCGACGTGGCATTTCTCACACTTCGGCATCGCTGGCGCGCAATTTTCAGCTCTAAACGAAGCTCCCCCTGCGTGCCATTCTCAGCCTTTCTTGGCCATTTTCTCCACCCTCCTGCTCTTATCCGTGCGCGTGCTATATTAAGGATTCCACGACGATAGTGGTTGTGGATGAGTAGGTCTCTCTCTCTCTCTCTCTCCTCCTACCAGTGACTCGAAATGCAGCAGCGATGCCGTTAAATGAGCATTCAACGCATTCAATTCCGCCATTTTGCCCCCTTTCGACGTCTTCCGCCACTTGGAAAAATGTCAGCTGATGTGCATGACGCTTTATTAAGTTTGAATTGCAGCATGGAATAGAATTTCATCGTCGCCGCCGCAACCGCTCGTCGAACGAATTAGAAAAGCCGTTTCTCGGTGGCGGAAGTGGATGAGAAGAGCGGAAAGTCGAAAAAAAAAAAAGAATAAGAACTGACTGAGAACCAAGCCTATCTTGAATCGCTATCTCGCAAATTGCTTCTGGTCCTTCCAGAGACATCCGTCTTCCCGGCCGAGAACAATCCCTGACTACTCTTACGTATCTCAATTTTTTTTACGAGAGGATCTTCGATAAGATGAGCCTTTTGTCGACTACTTTTCACAGATCCGACTTAGAATTTTTATTTTTTACATTTGTCATGAAGGGTATTATCAGTTTACCAAACTTTGATATTAAAGGCTTACAATAATATATAAAAAAAAACATATATATATATATATATAAAATAATTTATGAAATAGTCTACTTAATACGCGATAAAATTGTATTTATGTGTATTTAATTGTATTAATGTGTCTACTATTCATGAAAAAATGATCAATGAAGAGGGATAATCTCGTTTGTATTTATCCAGAACGGATGAGAATGTGGCTGGAAAGATTAAGGCACGTGTCGAACGTAGCTTTTACTGGTGACAGCAAATGTTAGAAAAAGCGAAAAAAGAATGTCGCATATACATGATGAGATTTTAACGGCTTCTCTCGACGCCATTAGCGCCACTGACTAGCACTTTTATTACTAGTATTAAACGTGTGACGTAAAAATTATACTATCATAATAGGTTTTTTGCTCTTTTAAAAGTTTTATTAATCTTCTATAAGCTGCCATTCGTTTAAATGAACAATAGAATCGCATCGTAAAAACTGCAATTGTATTGGTTTACAGTAAGACTTGAATAAATTGGCGCTATATTACGCAAAAACTGAACAAGAATAGCTTATTTATGAGCTTATTACGAGATGTTTTTAATCCTCGATTACTTGCACGCTGTTTCTTTACATTCTCATTCGCCCAACACACAATAATTCATTTTCTTCTTAGAGAAATAAAAAAATTGCACGTGACAATTTATTTTAGAGTGATATTACATGCTCCGATAATATAAAATTCTACTTGTATAAAAATCTTCGCTGTGATGTCTTTTACTATTTCATTAGATTTAGCGAATACGCGAAATCGAAGCTGCACTTCTTACTTGACCTTTTGGCCATCGTTATATTAATAATGCGAAAGATCGCGAGGCCGCGCCTCTATTCTTCGCCGGCTGTCCTAACATCCTTTGAATGTTTCAATATTTCAAAAAAGTTCGTTCACTGCGAGAAACAATAGCCTCTATTATCCTGTATTATGGATTGCTGGCTACAACTTCGTGCGAGGTTTCAACTTCCATCGAATTTCTGCAACTTTCCCATTTCCGTCGTATAGTTCGTTTATATTTTGCAAACTTTCTTCTTCTCAGTCTCTCGTTTTTTATATAACAATTGCTGGCCATTATATCATCTATAAAGTCCGCGCGAGTGCATTTTATATTAAGATATGTATTAACTTAGTTTTAAGAAAAGAACCAGAAAATAATCGTTGAAGATTTCATATATTAAGTTTATTTTTAGACAAATTCTGTAATTTGTAGTAAAATTAACGATAGAATTCTAACAATTATATATAATTTTAAATAAATATCTATTATATATAATTTTAAATAAATAATAAACCAAAACAATAGAATTCTATTAATCTTTGTACCATGTACCTAATACAAAAAAAAAAAAAAATTTGAAGGATCAAAAAGATCACATAATTAAATATAATAAAAAATGATAAAAAACAAGATGTTGTAACAGAAGATATAATTTTTAATTTTGTTATTTAATATGATGATGTTCGACATGCATTTATTTTTACGCTTATCTTTTTCTTTCGGAATTATAGCAGAAAGAAGAAGAACGAGTCTTTATGTTTATGTAACAAAAACACAATGCCGTAATCAAGTGGCAACCACAGGGGGACACATCGCGCCCGGAATTACTTTACGTACTCGCGAGTATGCACTGCGCGCCGCTACTAATTGCGAAGTCGCCCGACGAAGATATTTTCGCAGAATTGGCGTTCTGCATCACGCTGATGCTATGTTCGTCCTAATTGAAATAATTGCCATGCTTACGAGATAGAACCCTTGAGGTTCATGAACATTCTCTACTAATCATATATATTATTATAGATTTATATATGAATACCTTTATATATATATATATATTTTTTTTTTTTTAAATCTGATTTGATTTGATCAAATGAACTGCACACGCAATTGCTCTAAATAATAATAAAAAAATAGAATTTTATAAGTAAACTTTAATAAACTGGCTCCTGCCTTCTTACTTTACGTTATCATTTTCTTTATTATGATCGCTTGCAAAAATATATATGTGTGTATTCATGGATGAAAATTAATCGGAAATTGCGCGCAAGAATGCGCCGTCATTAATAGCTTTCGGAATGATGGGAGAATTAATTACAAATGGTCGGTAGGAACGTAAAACTATTCGGATGGAATATTCTAATTTGACGTAATTAATGAAATTTGATCACTACCGTTGTTTTCATCGTTGACGAGAGAGAGAGAGAGACAGAGAGAGAGAGAGAGAGAGAGAGAGAGAGAGAGAGAGAGCACTGTGATTTCAAACAATTGCGTATTGCATGCTATCAGACTAATTACAGAGAAACTGTCCTTTACACGCTGTTTACATTCAAATGAATAAACTAGTCCTTGATACACCTTGATTCAAAACGTATCGAAGACATTTTGATATATGATTCGTTATCGAATAAAGCCTTGATTTATGTAAACTAGAATTAATCACTAATAGTTATTGCTCAACTAGTCAAATTATGTTCAGTTATTGATCATTCTCACTCAATTAATTCTCCGTCATCGTCGTGCAGACATTTTATAGATTTTTTTTTTCTATTAAATCTTGTAGACACCTTCGGAAGCATAACTAGTAATGACAGTGGTGGGAAGAAAAAACGTATAGCTTTGACTTCCTCTCATGACAGGTCGGTTAATCAAGTCCTGTCTTTCAAAACCATCACTTCAACGATGAAATATTAGTTGGTTTCATCGACCACGGCCGAGAGCGAGTTTTTAAGAATGTCGAACCTACGTAAAGATAGTCAGGAAGGAAGGTAACGTAATCGATATAAAAATGACGGAATAATGCGATAATAACGAAGATAATATCGTTGCTCGTCATTTATTTCAATCCTGGATTAACTTTTTTATTATTGGAGTAACGCAAGTAGAAAGAATGAAAATGAAAACCAATAAGGTGGATACAAAAAGATAGAGAGGATGGAGAGAAGGGAATGAATTTTCCACTTATAATAGTTGTTGCGAGAAGAAATTACAAAAATACGGAAGTGAAGAGTATATAGAAATTATACTGTTAATAGATAAACATAGAATGCAATCTTCGACGAAATAATGACAGTTTGTGGAAATTGTCAGAATGCGGCTCGATCGAGCGAGTTTCAATTTGCCAAACTCTGATTGAATCTTGAAATAACGAGAATTGGAAAGTCATCGCTTGAAAAATGATCGTTTTCCGATATACTAAACATGAAAGTATCGAAAATAGTAACGAAAAGCAAATGTCATATTGTAAATATTAGGAAAGCATTCTTTCATAAGAAATTAAAGTGTTTTAATTTCTTATAATTATAATTCCTTCCATTCTGGCGAACTGTAACTCATACTTAAAAACTAATTTTTAATTTATAAATTTTTTATGTATATTTATGAATGGTTAATAAAATGTTAAAATGATTCGGTTTTTTCAAGAAACTTATTTTTTGAAAAATAAATTTTTAAGAACATTAATAGGTTAGTCATTATGAAAAATAACATAAAAGACAAGACATTTCGCTTAAAAAAATATTATTTAAATATAAAAATAACATCTGTTGAAAATTACATTCAATTTAAAGTGAAGGAAAAAAACATATTACTAATTTTCAAATTCTCAAAATTTAAAAAAATATGAGAAAATTTAATTCTATATTTTCTTTATCTTATCACACAGAATTACTCCATTCTTTTGTGCTATTTAAGAAAAGGGATATGAGTTTTTAATTTTCAAAATATTTTAATGTGGAATTTGATCTAATCATAGAAGATAGAGCGCGAAAGTTTGTCCGGAAATGCCATGCGGTATTCTGATTTCGAGTCAGCGAACGAGAACGGCTACCAAGTCGGAAATACAGTCGGTTTAACGCGCCTATATTTATAGTGCGCGCGTACAGCTAGCGGTATAATGGATAGCGTTAACAGACCGCGCGAGCTATTGATTTCGGATTGTGGTCGGGCGCTGGTGGCTTTTGTTGCAAAGATTATAGTGCGCACACCGTTGGCCACCTCGTCGCTCTTCCCTTCTCTCCTTTCCAGCCATTCGCCACCCTTCGACCTTTTGAATCTGCCTATATCTTGTCTACTTGCATCTCCATTTTCTTCCACCATGTGATTGACACGACAATTACAATTGCCTCATGTAAATTAATTCTTATTTTTTTATATTATTACAAATAATTTTTTTAAGAATTTTATAAAAGGGACCTGTTAAAAGACTACTAAGACGAACGTATAGAATGTGCATCTACGAATTAATCTTTCTTAAAAAGATACTATATCCAAAAAACGAAGCGTTAAAATCGCCGTTACAATTAAAGAAAAGCAATTAGATCTATAGATATAAAGCTCTGTAAATTTAAAGCTGAAAGCTTCTCAGTTAATTGCATCTGCAGAGGACGATTTTCACTGTATTGCATCCTTCCAAAACCACAAGATAGTTTCAGCACAAGATAGTTCCCCAAATCGATTCATTCCCGCCATCTCTCTTCCAATAAACTGTCTACACAGTGATCGAATGTGAAGGATAATTGTAATTGGCTGGTGTAAACTCAGACAGCTTTCCCTCCTCTCAGCAGTAAACTTTTCTCTCCCCAAATGATTGGCGGCAGACTTACACGCCGCTGTCGTTCGTGCTGGCAAACTTTGCTCGGAAATAGCCACTTCCGGGACTTTCGGAAGTATCCACGAGGAAAACGATTCTCTCAGTTTCAACGGTCGATAAAGATAAGACGTTCTTCTCCCTTTTCAAATTTAAATATATTAAACGTAATAAAATTGTAATTCGTATCTTACATAAAATCACAATAACAAGGCAATTTATTTGTCTGTTTCATATTGAGAATAACAAGAAATTTGAAAAATTCGTTTAATTTGACGGTTTAAGCTCTATGTGAAAATTATATTTTTTAATTGATTTAAAAAGCTGTTACTGTATACAATTGTTATCATTAATTGCATTTTTAATTAACACTATCTATAGGACAAATGTTATGGATATAATTTAGGATTATTTTAATTATCGTATGAGTGTGTATGAGAATCGCGGCCATGAGTAAGTTATTGCCTAATGCATTTTACATTTCGTGCGCGTCGATGATCGATCGTCGAATGTCGTTCCTTCCGGTGGGTAGATACGCGGGTTAGTCTCGCGGGAATGTCGAGGCTTCCCTGGGATGATTGATCGGCTTGACTTGAATTATTCGGATCGGATGTATCAATTGTCGAATAAAATTATACCAGATGGAATGACCAACCAGCATCGCTCTCTCTAATTAATTCCATTCGACAATCATGTTTCATATGATTAGATCAGACACAGTGAAATTTAAATTCTAGATATCTAGATATTATCTATATAGATCTCTCTGAGCTAATTAAAATTTTATAGAAATAAATTATTTATAAAATTTTTGAAAATTCATTTCAATTCATTGGTTTTTAAACACATCGAAAATACATCGAAAATCATAACAGAATAATGAGAAAAATTTAATTTTCATAAAAGTTAAATAATAATTGAAATAAAATAAATGTGCTCCTTTCTAAAGTTAATATCAGGATACTTTGAGTTAATTTAAATTTAAACTGCAGTTAATTTAAACTTAAGTTTCTGAATATTTCTTTTTATTTTTTATTTTTGTGACGTCTTTCCCGTGTCAGAAATATCTGAGATAATTAGTTGAGCAATACGGTCGTAGGATATAGTCTATAAATGGAAGTCCTACGATGAGATAGGGTATATAAATTTGCGTTCAGCTTGTTCATTACACGACTGTTTTATCGAGTTGCTGTCATGTACAGATACACGTATAGACGCGACCGATAAATCTTGCGTCTCGGCGAGTAGGCTATAAAGATTTTTCTCTATATGCTCCGTGCTGAAAAGCTGAAACGAATAGAGCGGAAATGCGTGATTAATTTACGATCACGACCAGATTGCGATCTCTTCTTTCGCTTGATTGGAGTTAAGATATCGTTCGAATGGCGAGAGTACTATATATGGAATATAAAAATTATTCCTATACAATTTATACGTAATCGTAAATAATAGAACTGCAAAATTGAAAGTAGCATTACATTTTAAAGAATTGCATACTTATTAAACGTGCAAAAACAATTAAGATTTCTGTCTTATAGAAAATGGGAATGGGGGAAAGGGACTTTCTTTAAGAATAATAACTACCACACGGATATTACTTTCAAACTGTTCCTAGAAAGAGCTCGTTAAAAGTTATCTGTTGTTTCTCACGACCTCATTCGAATGATTTTAACGATGTGCATTCGCAAGCTAAAATATCGCTGAGACAAGGACTAGCAAATCGATCTTATGCCGTGACTTTCAAGTTCCGGCGCCGGTTATCCGCAGAAAACTCGTGCCGTGAGTCTTTACCAGCTACTTCCCTTCATTTGTAATAAAAGATACAGTTCGTTTATCGGAATATTTCCTTTCGTCTCTTGCTTCTGTCTGCAGTCGTGAACGAGAACGTGAATATCCATAACGAAACTAATGTTTAGAGATTTGTGGATGGTGCAAAATTTCTAGAATAACGAACATTTACGGAGAAAGATTTTTTTGTTTACAGATTTAGGAACATTATATGTAAATTTTTTAAATTTTCCTATTTATTTTTAAAATAACTTTATTTATTTTTATAAAATAACAAAGACTCTGAGAATAGAATTAATAAGAATAAGATAAGAGCATGTGAGCTAACGCAAGGTCTATTAGCGAAAACACTCATTACGGTTTTGTGTTCTTTAATTATGATAATAAATCTAGATTAAAGAACACGAAACTACAACAAGAGTTTTTGCTAATCTAGTAAATTTGTTATTATTAAAGAACACGAAACTATATAACGAGTGTTTTTGCTAATAGGTTTTGCATTGGCTCATATGTTCTTGCCTTATTATTACTTATTTATTTTTCTTCTAAGTTTCTCAACTTCTTATGATTTAATGTTGTAGTTTATCTGTGACATATATATATATATATATATATATATATATATATATATATTTAAATTCCGAAATGCATAAAAATTAGAATACGAACATTGTAAAATTGGATAATGCAATAGACAGGCTAGACTAAGCAGGTAATTGCGGACTTCTAGTAAGAAATCCTGTGGAGGAAACGTATAGAAGAACGTTTTCTTGAGATCGTTCGCTAAGTAGTCGAGAGGCTTACGTCGGAAATTCCTTAATGGTTCTTCAGATAGAACATGAGTATCCTCAAGGAATATTCGGACTATGATAGTAGCCGAAGTGGAAGACCCCCTTTGTCGAGTTAGAAAGACCACCGAGAGACTGGATCATAGCAATAATGTAAGATACCCAAACTTCAAACGCAAAATATCAAATAGTTTCTTCAAGATTTGTTGCTTATTTACACATGAATGTTATAAATCGCGAATGCAAGAAGAAAGTTGATTAAATAATATAAAAATCAATATAGAAGATTTCTCGTAATTTCTAAAATAAAAACAAAATTTTCTATTTATAAAAATTTATTATTTTAATTACATTAAACATAATAATCAATTGATTTATTTCTCTCTTTCTCTCTCTCTCTCTCTCTCTCTCTATTTATTTTTATATCTTGTTTAATTATTAAATTAAAATTTCATACATTATTGAAATTTATTCGTTATTTATTGGATTGGTAGTTTTAGGTCAACGAATATATTTTTAAGCAATCCATAAACATTTAGAATTTTATTTTTCATTAATTTTGGACTAATTTATTTGCATTATGTTTTATATTAATAATATTCATGCAATTTTGATTTTTTTCATTCATTGAGATTTTTATAGTTAGGTATATGAACATTCCGCATATCTACTATCTAAAAATATTTAGTATCTTTTTTAAAACCTTCGACCTCAATAGCTATAATAGAATAACCGACGTAAGCGCTTTTTCCTGTCGCCATGTTTTGAGTGTCATACGAAAGAGAACAACGTATATTGTGATAGAAATTGTAAAAATTTTATTTTTAAAAAGATTTAACATTCGTGATTCATATTTTTTGAAGACCAATTTTTTAAAATATATTTTAAATATTTCATTCTTTTATTGAAGATATTTAGAGGTATTTTACGTTAAAAATTGGATATTTAGGACACATTTTATGAGAATATTTTAATAATGAGAAATATTTCTAAATACATACACATATATTTATTTATTAAAGAATAGGTCTTTTTTTACAAAAAGCATAATAATAGAAATTGTTATTTTGAGAAAAAAAATGGAGATAATCTCCGACAAACGCCAGGTTTGCGAAATAAGAAAGTAATACAATAAGCTGTGGTAAAATGGTACTATAAAAGCGCTGTACTCTGTGCTATTCGTTTGCCGTATATTCGCCCTGCGAGTTCACCTCCTGGAATTAACTAAAAGAAAGCATAAAGACGACCTATGATAATACTTATCAGAGATACCCCCATAAATTGCGATAAAGTCCAGCTCCTTCTATCCCTATTTGCTTTTAGTAGACCACACTCAACGATCTTTGCGCGAGCGCGCGAACAATTTCGCTGCGTTTCATGTGGAATTTCGGCCGGCAATATTATCTTAAACGAGAATCTTTGTGACCTCAATAATGCTGGAGAAGAAAGCCTTACGTGACGAGGAAAACATATGAATCGCACCTTTTATTAATTCGATTTGCAGATAAACAGTCTTTTAGTACAAAATGATATGTACAGAGTGTTAAAAAAATGACTTTGAAAAAACACGCAGTATTCTCTAATGTTAATCTAAATAAAAAAAAAAAGATTATACAGATTCAAAAGTTTTGAATTAAAAGATTTTTAGTTTAATTTCTATTCAGCTTCAGGGAGCGAGAAAAATACATTTTTAACATTCTAATTCAATTCTAAAATAAAAAATATCACGATTTTGAATTAAAATTATTTCTGATTCAATATGAGTTTGCTTTCAATCTGATAAACATATATAAAATTCAACTTTTAGATAGAATAATGCTTTTATGAAATGTTTTTTGTTTTGCGGGGGAGATTTTTAATTTAATATATTTAAATTTTCATTCAACATTAATATACATTTTATATATGTGTATATATGTGTGCGTGCGTGCGTGTGTGCGTGTGTGTGTGCGTGTGTGTGCGTGCGTGCGTGTGTGTGTGTGTGTGTGTGTGTGTGTGTGTGTGTGTGTGTGTAATCATAATAAATAGTAATAGTCATATTCAAAAAAAATTTAATAATAAGCATTTGTTATTTATAATTTTTAATATAAAAATTCAACGTATGCAATAAGGTATATTAAACTTGTTGCAAGATCTTGGATTAATTTTATAGAAAATATGGTTTTAATTAAATTAGCTGAAATTGTAATATTTCGTAGCTTATGAGATATCGATTAAATATTTCCATAAGCATAATAAAAAAATGGATTTTGCTGTTACCATTTGAAAGTTGCTATTTTGAGTCTAATTGAATTAAAAAACATTTTTACCTACAGTACACAGTTTGTTTTTTAACTGTATTGGCATTTATAGCCACGTGTGTCCATACTGTCCATACATATAATAATGTTAGACATATTAATGGAATAACCATTGACACAGGTACACATACCGATACATATAGACTTACACTACCACTGTTCCTCGCGCATATATACTAAGACATAAATAATCTATTCAATAATTACACACGTGGTTATATACAACCGTATAAATGCTTATACAATTTAGAAGAACTAATTATGCACTGTAAATGAAGATATATATATACTTCTTTTAGTATGTATGATTAGAATCAAAATAGCAAAATTTCAAATGGTGCTAAGCAAAATCCGCGCACTTTTTATGGTTGTGTCTACACAGCATTTTTGATCAGTATCTCATTTAATTAAAAAATATCACAGTTTCATCTAATTTGACTGAAACGACATTTTCCGTGTGATTAATGTAGGATTCTTTAAAAATAATTCTGAAACATTTTTTTATTATCCACTTTCATAGACAGATTGAAATCAAACTACAAGAGATTATTTTGTATTATCTAAAAAAGCTTTAATTAGTTTAGCTCATGATTCGTTAGTAGTTTAGAAAAATTAACAATTCATCACTTTATCTCCCTTTCTCCCTACTATGTAATGTAAAAAATCTTTGCGTACTCTTGTAATGTAAGAACTCGCGTTAATTGGGAAATTCTATCAAGCAATACACAGACACAAGAGTTACGTGTTCTGTCGAGGCGAGGATTAAAAGTCGAATACAGGATTGTGGAAGTTTAACGGCGTCGTCGACACGCCGCAATGAAAAGTTAGAGGCGGCTGGTATCAGGTTGCGCGTAGTGGTTGCCCGAATTTGCGAGCAGGTTTCTTGCTCTCTCGGAATACGAAACTTTACAGACAGCGGATAACGACAGCCAGACTTCGCTCCGAGAAAGGTTATCCGTGTCTTCTGCGATATTTCGCTCGACCTGAATCATAGATATTCATGATATAAAGTGATTCAGAAGATATTTTACCGTAGCTATCAGTTTATATTACAAGTGAAACTTTTTACTCAGTTCGTTGAAAAAAGAAGAGGACGTAATAGATAGAGTTTGAAAAAATAACTGTTTTACATGAATTGCAAGATCATTGGGTTCAAAGATTCATGAAGATAATTTCCATTTTTGAAGGAGAACATTGAGAGTTCTGTCTTTATCGAAAATTTCATAGAACGTAGTTCATATCCGTTCCATCACGTGAAACGATATCTACTGATAGCAGGAAGGAAAAGACTGCGAAAACGAAAATTGTTTGTGTGCCACCGATAGCAATGTGTCGTATAAAAATAGAACAAATTTTCTACGAGTATATATAAGAGAATAAAAAATGTATATTAATATTCTTTCAATAGATAAATAGAAAAGAAAATGAACGTTTACGCTTAGATATTATAATATAATATTAATAATTTTCATAGTTTTATTACAATTTATATAAATTGTATTATATATATTTTTTATTTATTTACTTATTATATTTAAAATATAAAGTGTTTTTGAATGCGATAGTAATTGAAAGATGAATTGATATACGAGGTGATATCTTAAAAATCATCCAATTAAGCATAAATGTGCGTTATGTTTTTGCAAAACGGAAATTGAAATAAAAAATTTTATTTCACATTTTGGATTTTTTTTACGAGAAATATAAATATACTTTTTTCAGTTATACTACCAATTTCAAAATGTATATTTAATCGAATGGAAAAAAATATATGAAATAAAAACTGTATATTGGACATGTAAAATGCATCAGCAAAGTTAAATATTTATTGAAGAAGAAAAAGATTTTGATGTGTTAACAGTAGATTTCTTTTGGAAAGTATGTTAGATCGAATTAGATTAAGATAAAAAAAATATTAATGAGAACTTCCGTATTTGAGGTGAAATTATTCAAAATGGCGATTACATCGTTCGTATTATCTCTCGGTATCTGATTTGCAATGCGCGCGTGCTTGCGGACCATATTTCGGAGAGAATTAGGACAGCGCAGTGTGCCTCGCTCTCTCGCGTTATGTATCGCCGCTCCAATTACGTAGGATATCGAGTATTCCGTGTTCACGGGATTCACCACTCAAGCACGAAGCCACCCGTCGATTCTCGCGAGATGTAATCGAATAGACGATCATGCTTGTTACGAGAACGTATGTACTATTCTCGAACGCTGTCGGCGTGAATTAACGATTGTCGCTGTGGATAAAGATCACCTTCCATCACGAAGAGAACGAATCGATTTGACGCTTGTCTCAACACATTCATAAAAACTTTCATGTTAAAAAGCTATTAAGCTATAATTTTTAGTGAGATGCGCTGATATTATAATTAATTTAATAGATTTTAATAAGCGGCTAATTTTTTATATTTAAATTTATAATATATTATGCTTATGCTCTGAAAAAGATAAAGTAATCATTTTTTTCTTAAAAAAAAAATTAAAATAGAATAATTATTTGAGCAAGATAAAAAGGAAAGACACGCTACATATGCATTTCTTTGAAGTTATCCACAATCTTGTATATTTTAATTTTACCTGAATTATTATTGATGTCATGTGTCTTTGTAGAGAGTTAAAAATTGTATTATCAGAAACGAATAGGAACTAATCGAAAAAAATA
>Ga0157363_1002736_pt1 | contig 15661 bp, 16 predicted proteins | sample AttsexASBM1_FD_111477 | JGI IMG/M metagenome (GOLD analysis project Ga0157363, IMG submission 111477) | Fungus gardens microbial communities from leaf cutter ant in Ribeirão Preto, State of São Paulo, Brazil - Atta sexdens ASBM1 | ecosystem: Host-associated > Fungi > Mycelium > Unclassified ...
CGCGCTGTTCCGTTTTTCATGCGTTGTTGAATGAAATGTCTCTTTTAAAGACTTTAAAGACTTTAATTTTACTAATTTAAATTTCACGTACTGCACGTGGTTCCTTTTCTTTTCGCCAACCGAGGATCGCGGAAGGCAGACTATATCAGCCGTTAAAAATTGAAACATTCGGTGCGAATCGGAAGGAAAAGAAGCATCGATTTTCGGTCTTCATTTCGTAGAGATGTAATTGTCTTTTTATCGAGATGTAAGAAATCTATGACTCGCGCGTATGGTATATGCGCATCTCGTTTTGATGTGCAAACTCAGAACAAAGAGTAGTCGTAGAATGATCGTTTCTAATTTTCGTTACGAATCGAAGATCAATGTTTTTTAATTCACGCGATCGCGTTGCAGTCGATTTAATTCAATAGAAAAACCCCAAAGTGTATAGAAGCCAATTTTACCCATTAAAAATACATCTCTTGTGAGACATATCGAGTCCCCGTTATGTTTCTAAACAAATTAACAATTCAAGTAGTAGCCCGGAAAAGAGCGTTTAAACTAAAACTTGCTTAGTCTAGAAAAACATACTTAAAACTTATTTCATCTCGTGAGATACAGACGATCGTAGTTTCGTTAATTAATATTAAAAATATTTTTGAGTCTGTAAAATCATGACGTCACAAGTGTCTTAATACATGCAGTTATAACATTTTAGCGGAGCAACTTCACATGCTAAGATGTCACATAATGTTAGTTTTAATTTCGGCGCCTGCTCATTATATGATCAAATCTCTAATAATTTTTATAAAAATTGTAAAAAATCTATGGAGAATAAATTTATCTTAAATACATATGTATGTATATTGTCATTTTATTTCCCTTCTCTTACTCAATATTTGATCCCTGCATTCGTTATTCGATTCATTTATTTCTATTATTTACTTACTTTGTATTCGTTTTTACGTCATTAATCTTTCGCGCGAAATGGAAAGAGCTTGGGGGAATACAATAAAATCTGCAGAGTCTAATAAAGAGATGATTTTCCTTGAAATGAATGTACAAAAAATTACAAAGCATAGATTTTCGCGCGGAAGAATCGGAAACAAATCCCTTTTGTAAAGAATAAAAATTTGTTAATTCTTTTCATTCTGCCCTTCAAACGGCGGTGTTTATTCATCTTATTCTTACTATATTTCATCCTTATTATCATATTATTCTTTTATTCTTATAATATTCTTAAAACCCTATATTCATAGAATTGTTCGCAAAAAATTGTATAGGTGCAGATGTACGCGATGTGTAGTGTTTGCATTCACAGTACGTGTGAGGATTGATTGTGTATCTCGGAACGCGATAAAAATTACAAAAGTGAGCAGAGTCACTAAAATATTTATAATTTCATTCAACACCTATTGAATTTTCTCACTTTTGTAATTTTCATCGCGTTTCAAAATATACGATCCTCACGGTATGTGTTATGGAATTGTTTGAAATGGATTCTGATCATAATTATTTTGTTTTTCCAGAAAATACAATAGAAATCTAGAAAATAATTGAACAATTTCGATCCATTCTAAATAATCCCATAATACGTGTCGAGGTTCATGAATTCACTGGGGTTCATTAAACCTTACGACTATGCCAACATCGTACATACGGAAATAATAGCGAGAAATTGCATTGTCGCGATATCTGGCGGTATAACCGTTAAACACCATCATGGAACATCGATAATAAAAATTATTCTAAATCTCTTGTATTACCTTGTATGCACAGAAAAAAAATTAAGAATAATTTAAATTCTTTCTAAGAAAATCCGAAAAAAAATATAAATGTAAAAAAAATATATTATAATAGTGTTTATGCCAATAATTAAAAGCAATTTTTTATATCTTTTGTATTAAACGCAAATGAAATAGAAGAAATTATAATTAAATTATTTAATCAGAAATTTCTGTATAATCATTAATTCTCAGCAGATATTTTTATTTTATTGGAATACAATAAATCTTATATGACATTTTTAAATTTTTTGTCTGATTGCTTGGATTAATTAAAATTTTAGCGAGCATCGAGTAAAACGCCTCTTAAATTGAGTTCGCGAAATGAATAAATAATGTGTGTATCTGATATGGAACAAAATCAAAGAATGTATTATCCGTCACAGTGAATGTATTATCCGTCGGAAATATCCGTGGCTACATAGTTCAACGTGCATATAGAGGAGCTAGTAAACGGATTCCATCTATAACGCATCCACTCTCATACTTTCCGCTAAAGAACATCCGTAATGCGTTATGCTATGCACGTTAAGTACTGAGTCATAAACTGAAATCTATACGTATAATAATAGTAAGTTTACATCAACGCCCAAAGAAAATTATAATATAATATTTAATATTATGTTATTTTTTGTGCATGATGTTTCATTATTATTTACAAGCTTTAATGTACTTAACATAATGCAAATTACGAATGTTCTTTTATGCGAAGATTTTCTTACACTTTTATTTAGTATACTGACATATATCCATGCCCTTCCTAGCTGATCCTATTTTTTTCGTTTCCAAAATTCCTGCAAAATTCCTAAAAATGTTCGTCGAGCAAATTCGTAACCCAAGGAGAGTAAGAAAGTCAAAATATGATATTGACCGAATCATGATAAAAAAATGACATAAATTCGATCAAAAATCAATATAATAGATTTAACTTCTTGTTATCATAACATCATCAATGATATCGCGATATCTCCTCGATATTTGAATTGATTTTTTATTTTAATTATCTATAAAACTAATAGACGTGCGAAATAATACCAGCGAACAAAGTGCTTTAGCCATAAAGACAAATATAAAAATAATGTAAACTGCAATGTATACGCTCTCATATACATTTTTTTTTCTAAAATCTTTTAAAATAGAAATCTCCGAAAAAGAAGAAACGGTCCATAAATAATTAACAAAAAGTATATCGAGCGTCTCTTTAAAATCGATCCAGAGCATTTTCATTGCGCCTGCGGATTCGAGCGACTTCCCGGAATGCAATTCCAACCGCGAACGAGTAATATATTTCTCGTTCTCTCTCCTTCAAAAATAAGTGCGTCGTAACAAAATGAGTCAAGGTAATCTTATCGCTGCGATTCCTTGAATTCACTTGGAATTAATTACATTTCCCAGGTCATTGTTTCACGCTAATTTTTAAAAAAGTTGATCGTTTTTCCAGTCGAAAGATCGGAGAGCGGGCGACGAACTGAAAACAAGGAGGATATCTCAATCGCAATGTAAAAGTCTTCAATGAGAGTCCGAAACATCGCCGTCTACGAACATCTCAAGGCCGTGTACGCTCGCACGATTATAGATCACGAGGGGGATCTATACGCAACAGACAGACGATCATGGTCGATCCATAAGACACAAGGCATACACTCTCCCACGTTCCTCGGCTCTCACAATCAGTCTTGTCGACAGTTCGCGTACAGTTACAACATGGGCGCGGGTCATTGCAAAACCTTCCGGAGAAGCGCCGGCTCAAGTCGAGACACTCGAGACACATCCGCAACAGGTGTGTACCAAGCGCGAGGAAAACTTAGTCTGAGGAAAAACTTCGAGGATCACGTTGTAAAATCTGAGACAAATGCCCGTATTCATAGTCAGGCCTTATATTTAAGGCTTCCTTAAATTTATCTTCAGATACTTACGAATTATTTTATTGGCTACTGAGCATCTAAAGGTAAATTTAAGGAAGCCTTAAATACAAGGTCTGAACTATGAATACATGGGCAAAAGTTACTTCTATTCCTTACACATAACGCTAGATTAACATATCGTGTTAAAAGTTTTTCTTCATTTTTCTTTTTTGCTCCTTTTTATTCTTCTTTCTTCTTTTTTTCTATTTTTATTTATTTTTTTTCTTTTTCTCTTTTGTCCTTCTCTTTCCTTTTTCTTTTTGCCCTTTTTCTTCTTTTCTTTTCTTATTTCCTTTCCCGCACGATAATCAATAGAATTCAGGTGCTTTCCAATAAGAGACATAGGTGACCGATTGTGTAACACAGTGAATCATAAAACCTTATTGGTATCTGAAGGATATTTTTATTTCTCAATAAAAAAAATGTACTAATATCAGACAAAGATGAAATGATCACTATGTTATACTGTGGGTTTTTTTTTTACTAAAAAGCACTATCTATTTCTCAATTTTAAAATGAATTTCCTAGTGTTCTTACAAGAGACGGATCACGCTAAAACGTTTGATTAATGACAGCTAGCCGGTTACACGCAACTAGATAGTGATTAGCACTTTATAAGAAACGGCGTTATACTATGTAGCACGAGGACGGACGTTCGAAATGTTCGAATCATAGTAAGTTTTCAGCCTTGCCTTGTGAGGATCGATGCGGTGTGTCAGGAGTGTTAGGACACTCGCGCTCGGACGAAAGTGGGCCGCCTCGACAGATATGTTTTCATCATTTTTACGTTTTTTCCAGGGTAGGTGTGTACGATACTTAATAAGGCATACGAAGGCAAATATTGAGTGCAAAGATACTTTTACTGATCGCCGAATATTCGAAAGAATAATGTATTCATGATTGGCGTAAAAATATATACTTTTTTTCGTTAGAGGTTATAAGTGTCATATGGAGTTAATAAAGTATAGATTACGTACATACATCGTGTTTCTTTAAATGATGTAATTGAATGACGCTTACTTTCTGATGTGTTTTGTAGCATTTAAAGTTAAAAATAAATATGAAATGATCGGTAGGAAAAAATTTATAAGAGCAAAATACGTTTATGTTACATTTTATCATAAATAACGATCAATATGTAATATATAATATTGCAGCAGTGCTGTTTAAAGCACTGGTATTCACATAGTCAATTCTTGAATTTAAAACTGTTTTAAGTATAGTCTTAAAATGTTATAAATCAGTCAGAGAGCTGCATTAGCATTTTGTAAAAAAGTGAGAGTTGAAAACATCCTCAGCAAACGAGAATAATTTAAGAATGGATTAAAATGAATTAAAATTTTTTTCTATCCGAATGTGTATTTTAAATAGCGAACACTTTTTTTGGGATTTAATTGAATTCAATTGAATTCAATTAGATTTCAATTGGATGTAATTGGATTGAAAAACTGCATTTCCTATTCAAAATTTTGAATTGAACAGTATTCATAATGTTTGTTGTGTGCACAGAAAAAGCTAATATTATTTTTAGATTGAAAGACAGAGATATGCAATTTTCATAAATGAATAAAAATTCAGGATTGAAAAGCATTCATTTTAACATTCGTGAATCAATATTTCTAAAAATCTGAATCCATTTCTCTTTGCTGGGTTATTGATTATGTATTTAACATTTGATAAACAATAAGAATGAAATGAGTATTGCGAACGTTCACGACTAATCTTTTTTCTACCTTCATTAAAAAAAAAGAAGATAATATGCGTGAACGTTGATACATGTGTATTTCAAATTAATACTCGCAATTTACAAATCTTGGCTATGTTTCAAATTTACTGTCAACGCTGAAAATCTGTAGTTTACATTACGTTTATTATAGATTTTCAATTTTGAAATATAAGAGCCCTTGAACAGAATACAAGATCAACAAATACTGATATTTTCATGTTAATAATTATTGCGAATTTAATCAATTTCGACTTCATTCATATTAATTAGATAGATTAGGATATTTTTTTATTTTCATTCTCTACATTAATATTCATTGCGTTTTTAATTTTATTCATGCATTCTTCGAAACGTCAGGCGATGCATGATGATGCACTATGCACAATCAGCAATCATCCATGTCACGTGCGCGAGCACTTACACGACGAAGTCAACAGGGAATTCAATCGTCCCCTGACGAGATAGTCTCTCTCTCTCATTGTCTCTCTGTAACTCTCTCTCTCTTTCTGGGAATGTTATCGTCGATAATCGTCATTCATTAACTCACTGATAATCTATCGGAGAGTACGACTCCCGATTCACGTACGAGATAACAACAGAGATTTCATTTTTCTTCAAGATTTCCTTATATTCATATGCTACGTTACATAAGTGACGCAAGTTATATATTTATTGTATTTCTTACGAGAATTTTTGCGCCGCAATGGAAATATTTGACGATGCAATTGGATCGGAGATATCACGTGCCATTCAAATTTCAAGGACTATTCAATGTCCCATTCGAATGCTCTCCAGATATTATTTTATTTTTGTTCATCGAATGTTAAACAAGGATAAAATGATACTTAAGAAATACTCAGGTGGAAATTGGGAACCTGAATGTGTCCAAGCTCGTAAATTAGTTTGTCATTTGTCATGAGTATTCTATTGTTTACTGTTATAGAGGAGAAATTGAATCGTCGAATGAAATTCTATTGTGTGCATTAGGTTAATTATACAGTTATTAACAAATATCACATGTTCGCTTTTATGTTTGTCTCTACATGCTCATATAGGAGTAGAATTGACTATATTATGATTCATAGTTACAGTGGTTTACTCTTGTAATTCCCTCAAAATTTGTTTTGGCATATCGAATAAAATTAAAGAGAAAAAATATTATAATGAATACAATACAGTTCAGAATATGCCAATTAAGAATAAGCAGATTGCGATGTATATTCTTATCCTGTTCTTATCGTGAGTCACCTGTTGCTGTGTCTCTCTAATAATACGCATTTATAATAAGCTACAGATAATTATTATAAATAGTTAAATTATTTTTTATTTATTTTTTAGATACTGCAAAAGAGCATGACTACATTGAGGAAGTGGTGTGCAAACAGGAAGATATCAACGAAAATGAGATGAAAATGCTACCGTTGGGAAATAATGAAAAGAAAATTCTGTTGATTAAACAGAATGGAGAATTGCACGCGATTGGTACCAAATGCACGCATTATGGTGCTCTGCTACATACCGGCGCGTTAGCGGAAGGACGAGTGAGGTGTCCATGGCATGGTGCATGTTTCAATATTAAAACTGGGGACATTGAAGATTATCCAGGCTTGGATTCTTTACCATGCTATAAGGTACTCGAATAATTTATAAATATATCAAGATTTTGTTCTTATTTTTATCTCATATTTGGGATACTATCTTTATGTATTGCTTTAATAGGTTCGCATAGACAAAACTGGTCTTGTCCACGTAAGAGCCAAACTTACAGAGCTGAATGTTTACAAACGTATGAAGGATATGTCTGCACGTGATCCTGAAAATACAAAGACTGTCATAATAGTTGGCGGGGGACCAGCGGGTGCTACCTGTGCAGAGAGTTTGCGACAGGAGGGTTTTACAGGACGCATCATTATGATATGCAAAGAAAACGTAATACCTTATGATCGGGTAAAGGTATCCAAAGTGTTACATTTCAATGTTCATTCTGCAACATTACGATCGCCCTCGTTTTACAACGAGCACAATATTGAAACGAAACTGGGAGTAAAAGCAATAGGTACAAAAGACTAACATCGATCTCAATACATATGTATGTATATAAATCATGTTACTGTAATTCTGTACATTTTTTTATTCTGTTGTAGGTTTAGATACGACTGAAAATATTGTCAAGCTGAGTAATAACGAGAATTTCGTGTATGATTATCTATTTGTTTGCACAGGCAGTAAAGCGAGAATGTTAAATGTGCCTGGAGCAAATTTATCGAATATTTTTGTTCTGCGAGATTACACAGATTCACAAGGCGTATATGCCCTTATATCCCCCGAGAAACATGTAGTTCTTCTAGGATTAGGCTTTGTTGGCATGGAAGCCGCGGCTTATCTTGTCGATAAATGCGCGTCTGTCACAGTAATAGGACGTGAGACTGTACCCCTCAAAGCGATATTCGGCACAGTCATTGGTAATAGAATTTTAAAAGAGCATGAGGCAAAAGGTATTATATGTTATACATAACATACATTGCGTATTGGTTGCATTAGTATTGATTAGATAATAATAATAAATGTTTTCAGGTGTGAAGTTTATTTTCCAAAATAGTATTAAGCAATTTATTCCTAAGGAATGTGAAGAGAACGTTTTGGCTAAGGTCGAACTTACAGACGGCCAGATTCTACCAGCAGATATAGCTATTATTGGAATAGGATCTACTTTTTACACTGATTGGATGAAAACATCTTCTGTCACAATGAGGGACGATGGCACTATTCCAGTAAATAAGGTAACATTCGAAAATACAGTACTTTTCTTAGAATATACTTCATATTGGATAATTGAATATCAATTAAATTATAGTATTTAAGGACAAATGTGGAAAATATATATGCTGGAGGTGACATAGCTTACGCACCGATATATGGATCTGATGACACGTTCGCTGCAATAGGTCATTATTCTCTAGCTCATTATCATGGAAAAATTGCCGCTCTAAATATATGCAGTAAAGAAACTTCTTTAAAGAGTATACCATTCTTCTGGACGAATTTATTCAATAGACATTATAGATATGCAGGTAAATTTACATATATATATATATATATACTATATATATATATATATATATATATATATATATAAAACATATTTTTACACACATATTTTATAATTGTAATAATCGAGTTTGTAAAACATTAACAATTAAACAATCTTTATCCATTTATTTTTTAGGCTATGGAACACCTACTAGTATAAAGATTTGTGGCTCTCTGGATAAACTGGATTTCTTCGCTTACTATCTTAAATGTGGCAAAGTAATAGGAATTAGCAGTGCTAATGCCGATCCAGTTGTGGCAGATTTTGCAAATTTACTTTATGAAGGAAAGATCTTAACAGAAGAAGAAATTAATACAGATCCGTTTGGTTGGATGAAAAATAAACCAAAAGATATAACTCGATTTCAAGAAAGCTTTTTAGTCGATGCTTAAGTTTGAATTGTTTAACATGAACAATATAATTTAATGCTTTAAAATGCTACAGTATTAGTTTCAATTTTTTATTTTGTAATTTGCAATGTACGGCATTTCTTATTAGATAAACTTAAGTAACATATTTCACTACATTATCTTTCCCCTATTCTATACTTTTACTCTTCCTTTAACATATTCTCTAATATACTCGACACTGTGCTGGTCCAAAATGTTACCAAAAACAAAAACAAAAAAAAAGAAAATTAAATGTTCTTGGACTCAGAGTGGATTTAACTTAAATCTAAAACAATTCACGAAAAATAATTACATATTATTACATCTATAGAAAGATGTCAATCCCACGCTTCTGTAACTCTCATGTGGCACAAACGTTCAGCGATAGTCACTTGTTTCTGGAACTTCTGATGATTTTCTGCCCGTACCTTCTCGAGAAAGTTTTGCTTTCTGCTTTTGGGATACATGTCCTTCATGTGACCATGACTTTGTTCAAGTGTGAGATAGGGATGCCGCAGAATCAACATGTTTTGCTCTTCTCTTTCAAAATCTTGCTTCATCTTAAATAAATCGTGCATAGACGGTTTTTTAACTTTACGATTTTTCCTGCATGAAACAAAGATTTACAGAATTATGAGTATTCCACGTGACGATACAAAGTAATATTGTACGTTATGAAAAATTAAATGAGTCCTAACTCGTTAAACTAAATGAGAATTAATTTTCATGAAAAGTACTTACCCTCTGAATCTGTATGGTATTTTATTTATATGGCTGGTTAATAGAACCAATCCAAGCCGCATTGTTAATCAGATTTTATGCTGTGAAATAATTGTTAATACACACAAAACTCAATTCTTATATTATTCGTAGATATATGATTCTCTTAGCTTTCAGAACGTGTTTTTTGGTTAGGGCTCTGTTGCTCTCTGCCATGGTCCATGGTGAAAGCAAGATAGGTGTGCTCATAGTGGAAGTATACAAAATTTCACGATGGATATGCTCATTCTTAAGACGAATCTCGTACGGTTCTGCGCAGATTCCATACGACCATTTAAACATTTGCACCGCGGTAATTTTAAAGTGACAGCTCAAGAGACTAAAATGAGTATTTAAATTCTAGAGATCTTTCACCACGTCCGCTGATCAATTTTATCGGCGATTTTCTTTTCTTTATAGATATACTCATCAACACAAAAAAAAACAAATTATTATAAATTATAGTGACTTTTTGCGAGTAAGTATTTATACATTTGTTATTCTACGTTTATATTTATATTTTTAATTTTTTAATTTTATTTCGTTAATTATTTTGCATCAAAATACAAATCAATTTAATACAATCTTTGATAGTAGAGGAAAGTCGATACCGACATATCATTTTGTTTTTAAATAATTTCTTAAACAAAAGATAAAAATTTTGAAAACACAAGTACAAACTAAAAATATCTTCTATCAGGTAATATAAGCAGTTTTATAATAGGGGAGAGTGAGATAAATCAGACCTATTTGTAATTTTTGCTCCCTTTAAGGCCAATATTACATGCATTCATTTTTTGTCGTATGACAAATTTTTCAAGTGTGTTAATTAACTACAATATAGAGAGGATCTCGGACCTCTTTGCTAATCAATCTTGAAAAATTTGTCATACAACAAAAAACGGACGCATGATCTAAAGCTGCATTTTCATGCTCGATGCTCGATTTTGAGCGTTAAAACAGATCACAGGATCAAAATTGACGAATATCAAACATCAATTTTGATCACGTGACTTATTTTGACGCCGAAAATGAATGTCGAGCGTCAGCATGAAAAGGCATTTTCATTTTATCAATTCCCGTGCAGCCTAAAACAGCATTTATTATCAATTGAAAATCTAAATTAAAAATTTTTTTAAATATATTTTATATCACTATTAAAATATGTAAATGTACAAAGAAAATTTAAGTTTTGGATAATTTTGCAAAATTATATTCATTAATATCAGACTAATGTATTTAAATTTGGAAACATAATTTTCAAAATTTATAGTAACAATTTATTTTAAATAAGATTTAATAAATTATTTACTTAATCTTAATTTAAAATAAGTTATTTCAGTTTAATTTATCGGTTCCAATTAATACTCAGAGTGATGCAAAATTAATTTAGCTTGTTAGTTTTTCGAAATATTCTTTTTTTCTCTTTCTCGATTATTGTGGGTATAGAAAAATGAAACGAACGAGATCTCATTACAACTGTATTACAGCTAAAGTGGACGAGGTACAGACATTGCCCTGTTTTGCAGTAGTAAGAATCAATTTCCCTACAATACAAATAATATAATATTTCGAGAACACAGTCGATATTTTACAGTAAGAGCCTCCTAATTCCCCCTTTTTGTGAAAAACCAACTTGCTTCATATTAAGTTATCGCGTATTCAATTCAGCTTTAACAGAACTCAAATGTGGCACCCAACTCGCCGCCTAGCAACGGTTAATATAAATGGTATCTAAACTCTTAGTGTGGCAACCTGTTAGATCCTCAGTAGCGAATGCTTTGCCTCAATACTTAGCAAGATCTGAATTTACTTTTTTTTTTACTAAAGATGTGAGACTAGAGTTACATTAAAGAAAAGAATTATGTTGAGTATTATTTTGATTATTAATTGGCAGAGAATTGTGGCCTCTTTGCGCTGGTGGTTGATAAATTGGTTGTGTACTCCGTTGCTGATTCCGTTTCTTATTATATCCTTTATTTCCTCCAACGGCACCGCTTCCACCTCGTCGAAATTCCATACCTGCTGCAATCATCATTTTTAATTAAGTTTCAACTTCAATGTTTCACTTGTAAAAGATACAAGTAATACAAAATTTAATATCTAGAGATGAACGATTTTATTACTCACCATTTATGTGATTGTGACTTTGATCGTAACGTGGCTGTCGATTGTTAGAACGCTGATCTTGTCGTCTCGGTTCCGGAATACGATCTTGAATCTAAAATTATCACAATCATTATAACAAGAAATATTATTAGCAATCATTGTAAATTTTACGTTGTACTGTTTTACGTACATCATCTGTTATTGGTATACAATCCACCTGGAGTACTTCTTCATAATTTTCAAATCCCTTAAATTGCACTACGCAAGTTCTCTCAGAAACACCAGTGACTTCGGCATTATAATACTATAAATATCATACAATTAAATTATGCACAAAGTACATAAAAAAGAAAATAACGTATGGTTCTATGTGAGTAATCGACTTATAGTTAACAGATTCTCGATTCGATTCCGTTATCCTATGTAAACTTTACTTTTTATATGAAATTGATTGAAAAAGTATAAAAGATAAATGGCCTAAGTATTTTGGAAACACATTTTAATATAAAAAAAATTTTCATATAAAAAAATCTATAATACGTACCCTATTATCTTCCCAATATTTAGCCATACACTTGTCACCTACTTGCCATACCCATGTACTGGTGATGTTGGGGTTACCATAATTGTTTTCGTTTCTTTGCACATTAGGATTCATAGACATCTTATTCCCAGCGTTACTATTTGACTGATATCTAGGTTGACTTTTAAAATTCTGTTCAGTTGTATTAGTTGAATATATTTTAGGGGTTCCATTTTGTTGAGCTCGATTATGCCTATTATAAGAAGCATCATAAGAATGCCTATTTTTGACCTCGGGCTCGAGGTGATTATAGTTTCTGTTACTACCGAGATTCTTTCCCTGTAACTCAGCCTGGATTCTGTTATAGTTATCGTTACCACTATCGACATTTGCGTTACTTGTGCGCGAATGAGCAAACGTATTTTTGTAATCATTCGGCTGAGTAGACTTCTGATACGCTTCTCTACCTCCGTCGTGTTGATACTGATACTGAGGTTCCTGGTTACGTTGAAACCGCGGTGGTTTGTTCTGCGGTGCGTGATTAGCACCGTTATATTGCGAATACATGATGGAGTTACTATTATTTGTCTTCTTACTATTTCTATGTTCCTCTGAATATCTCGGAGGTGGTTGATAACCGCGACCACCTTTTTGATTTCTATTAAAAAAGATCAATATTATTATTAAAGATCAATATTAGAAATACAATATTTCATTAAATATTATAGGAATCCGTTTAGTAAGATAGTTATGTACCGTCCACCTCTTCCACTTTGTGCTTCAGTACCTCTCGATTCGAAACGATCCTGATTACTTTCATTATTTTGCATGTAATTACTTTGCAACAAATTAGTTGTTTCGACACTTTCGGGTTGCACAGGTAATTTATCCTCGAGAAAGTCGAATAGAGATATTTTTCCACTGCTAGGTTTACTCTCTTCGACTTTCTTCTCGCGTTTGCCACGTGGCTCTCGTGGTTCTCGAGATTCTTTGGCACTACTATAATAAGATTGTAATTAGATAATAATTGAATATAATATAGTTTGAATGAAGAAAAATAGGAAAAATAAAAATAAATTTTCTCACTTATGTTTAGTGTCGGTCCTTTGCAGACTTCTTAAAGCTTTATCTATGTTATTTCTATTAACTCTCAAAGCGTATTCAGCCTGCTCTATAGTAAATCCACGATCCACGATTTTCTGTACGCTATGATCCAATAACTGAAAGCGCATATAAATTAGATATTTAGATAAGAATGCAAACATGTAATTTAATAGAAAAATGTAAAAAAACAAATCAAACCTGTTTATTTCCGCCACCAAATACTTTCTTACTGCCTTGCTTGGCAGCTTCCGCTATCGCATCTTTGCGCTGAGTTTCAAATTCAGTATTCTCTTTGCTAGGTTTTTCTTTTTCTGCCAGAGCTTTAAAGTTCTTATCTTGCTCCGATAATTTTACGATTTTTTTACCAAATGGTATCCATGGTGGTGGTCCACCTTCTTCGGCAGACCTTACTCGAGTGTGTGAAGCTAATTTCTATAACAAAAACAATCCTGTACTCATGCGATATTCATTAATAGAATTAACATTATAATAAATATTAATGTCTCTTATTAAAATGTAAATTACCTTATTTAATTCCCATTTTTCCACTAAATTGGCAACTTTTCCTCCAAGTACATAAATTAAATGCGATGGTCTCAATAAAAGAAGTCCATGTGACACAGGTAAGGTTCCTGTCTTTATCAGTATCTTTGTACCAGGTGGTGTATTTAAGCTATCCCAAAAGAGATGATTAGAAGAAACAGTTGTAAGAAAAAATGACATTAGAGAGTAATACTTAATATTCAACTATTAGCACTATACTGAATTAGTAATGTTAAAGATGGCTTTATATAAAGTATCTAAATGCAATGGCACAATATAATCAACTTTAATAATGAAATAATACTTGTATTCTGTTAAATAATGTGGCAATATTATTAAATAGTTAATTGTTCAAAATACATATACTTATATACTTTTATGTTTAACTTTGTTAATTTCATACATAGCAGCTTTTAATATAAACTAATCTAGCATAACATAAGTAATCAAATTTGCTATAAAAGAACTCAATCTAATACATTTACCTCAAAGTCGATATATGTTCAACTTCTAAGGCTTGAAAATTATTTTTTCCATCTGTCAACGATAATTTTAACATTCTTGGAGCTGTTCTTGATTCTTCATTTCCTTTGGGCGCAGCTACATTACGTATCTTTTGTATTTGCAATACAATATTGCCCTGATTAATATCTCCATTTCCACTCCCAATCTCTCTCAAGTCAAGCTATAAATAATTCATTTTTTTCTGATTCATTCATATGTCCCAAATAATCAACACAGAGGTTCAAAGAATCGATACATACATCTAACAGTCGTTTTATTATCTTCTGTGTGTCTATCACACTACCCGAATCCGTTGCCAAATTATAACCATGATCAGATAAATACCTGATAAAAAGAGAAGCCATCAACATAGGTGAAAGAATTATGAATATTGGATAGACTTTGAATAGGAATGGAATAGAAATAAAAATAAATAACCACATTTAGAATGCTAATGTTGTAACTGTTGAAAGTTCTTCTCATACTGATTAGATAATACTTTTATATCTAGAGGAATAGTTTCTCTCATCTCAGCAAAAGAAAAGTCTAACAAATACAAAATAAACATTCTACTAAATGTGGCCAATTTTTTCCCTGTGGAACATCAGTAAGAAAGTGGAATAGTACACCCTACTCACCATCCTAATGTCTCCAAGCTTTCCATGTCTGCACTCAACTCACTCTCTTTGTTCGACAAAAATTTGATTGAGACAAAGATTTGATCTCATAAATACTGACACCGCTACTGCGAATTCTTATTATGTGCTGTCCTGAGTTTGCGACGCGATCGCGCGTATACAAACATCTGACAGCTGACACGCGTTTCGAAAGTGCGATAGACTTGCGAAGGAGATTCTAGTTTTCTTCAAGTTCGACAATTCGGAGTTCGAGCACTTCTGAAGTTTTGCTGAGATTATTTCTTACAGGCACGATCTATTAATGAGAAAAAGAGTCGCCCACTGGTGCGACGACTACGATACCTCAAAGGAAAGAACCGCACCTATTCAACCTGAAAACACTCGTCGCCATCTTGCATACTCGAAGCAGCATGCGTTTCGACCATAGACGTAAAAAAATGACAGACCGTGCGGCGCGGCATTGGCGCTTCATTTAAATTATTAATTTTTTATTTTCATTATTAATTCAAATTAACTTAAGATTAAATTAAATCAATTTCAAAATGATACTTTAATATTAAATTAATTTTATTTTCATTATTAAGTTAAATTAATAAAAAAAATAA
>Ga0157363_1002737_pt1 | contig 15660 bp, 7 predicted proteins | sample AttsexASBM1_FD_111477 | JGI IMG/M metagenome (GOLD analysis project Ga0157363, IMG submission 111477) | Fungus gardens microbial communities from leaf cutter ant in Ribeirão Preto, State of São Paulo, Brazil - Atta sexdens ASBM1 | ecosystem: Host-associated > Fungi > Mycelium > Unclassified ...
ATTACTTCAGACATAGTTAAATATATTATTAAGAAAAACCATATCTTCAACAATATTGTATTAAAACCTTGTATAATTAAAGTCTCTCCCAAATTGGACATGGCCATTATCTGGCTTAATATTTGAGATGTTCAAAGTGGTAACAAGGCTAAAGAATTGATTGACAGATGCTTCAATGTCAGAAGCTACATAATGACAATTAGAGATGCAAATATGAACCCAGGAGTACTCCAGTGCAAGAACTGCTGGAAATAGGATCATGCAATATTTTCATGCAGAATTCAAAATTTAAATGCATAAAGTGCAATAGTCTCCATAAATCTGAACATCATTATTATTTCACTTGATGTTGTAAAGTGAATCTCAAAACTAACCCTTTTAGACTTGAAACAAAGCAGAGAGAACCATGCCCCTACTTTTTCAAGTGTTTGAATTGTCGAGACAATCATTAGGCAGACTCTAACCAGTGTCCCTTCTGAAAACATCAGTTTAACCAGGTAATGGCACTTAAAGAAATACCAAGAGCTTCATGAAAACAGAAGGCAGTTAATTTGTTCATCTGTAAACAGCATTCAAGTATGATTCTGAAAGATATCAAGATCTTCTCTCAAAACATTCACAAGAACAATTTTCTCATCAATACTATACTAGAAATACAAAGTTTCTTCAACATCATTTTTATTCAAGAATTATCTTGGTCTTTCTTATATGCTATACCGAGTTTGAAGAACAAGGAAGATGAAGAGCTAGTAGGAGTACCCAATCATCTCAACTGGGTTATGTTTTCCAAGAACTCCTCTCAAGATAATGACTCTCCTAGAGTTGTTACCTATATCAATATCAGACTGTCCTCACTTTGATTTTCTCTACAAAAGAATATATTTAACCACAGAGATATTTCTTATATCTCTTTTTTCAATTATGGCTCAGTTTACTTTTTAATTAACATATACTCAAATTCATTCCAGTTGGATTTGAAGTATCTAAAAGGTACTGAAGTCAACATTGGAAATGTTCTCATTATAACTGGATATTTCAACATCAGAGATATTATTTAGGATTTGCATTTTCTGCATCATTCTTTTCATAGTGACATTCTTTTTTGAAGTCACAGATTCTTTTCATTTAGAACTATTTAGACCTACTGAACAAGTTTCTACTAGGTATTTGGATAACCAACAGGACTCCAATTCAGTCATCAACCTTATGTTCCTTAGGATGGAATCTTTGGAACATGACAATTACACCATCCATGACTAGAGATTAACTTCTGATCACACTCCTCTCACTATCAACATCTCCATTTTTGAGGAACATATTCAAACCAGAAAACAAACATTAGTCAAGAACAACAAAGAAGAGGAATACTTCTTAAATGAACTAATCAAATCCATCAAGGAAATCAATACAGAGAACATTCAAAGTAAAGAAGTACTCGAATTTGTTGTTTAGCTGTTCACAATCTATACTGATAGAATATGGTATAAACACTCAAAAATTGTTAATATCACTAAACATTCAAAGAAATGGTGGGATAAAAATTGTTGAAGAGATCTCAAGACCTATAGATAATCTAAACATATTAAAGACTGGAAATGTTTCAAGGGTACAGTTAAGAAGACAAAATGCAACTTCTTTGATTTAAAGATTCAAGAAATTGCTAATAAAAATTATAGGCTATGAGAACTCATGAATTGGGTCAAGAAATGCAAGCTTCTGAAAATTGAAGCTATTCAGCATAATGGTCAATCATGTATTGAACTAGGGGATCTATTGCAGGTACTTCACCCGTCTTTTGACTCAGCTCAAGATTGTCAAGTAGATTCACAAGTATTAAAAGAAATTCCTAGTAAAGAAATTATGAAATAGGTCTCTTTCTTAAAAGAAGTACTCATTAGTGTAATCTAAAAATACAGCAACACCTTGACTTCTGGACCAGACAAATTATCTTGGAGATACCTCAAGAAAATTGTCAAAGATGATGCATATCTCAACAAGTTCATCAACATCGCTAATGCATGTATTGATATAGGTCATTGGCCATCACACTTTAAAGTTTTGACAACCATTATTATTTCCAAGCCTAACAAGGAGTCTTATGACTCTCTCAAGGCTTATCATCCCATCATCTTGCTCAACACAATTGGCAAACTATTTGAGAAGGTTATCAGCAAAAAATAGTAATTCTTGTCAATTTCTAACAACTTGATCTATTTATGTCAATTAGGTGGTCTCAAGCAGTGGTCTACCATAGACACAGGTGTCACTCTCATCCACTTCATCTATACAGGCTGGATTAAAAATCCTACCACTAGCATGTTGGCATTTGACATCATGCAATTTTCTCTTTGTTGAACCATTAACTTCTTCCCTTAATACTGAACAAAGCTAGTTTTGACCCCAAGGTCTCATCCTTCTTCTAAAACTATCTAGTAGGTAGAAAAACCAAATATTTATGGAATAGTTTTTCTTCCCAAATTTTCAATGTTAACATTGGAGTTGGCCAAGAGTCAGCTCTTTCCCCTATTCTTTCAATCTTATATCTTTCTTCCATTCTTCATATCTTTGAAAAAAGAATCAAAAATCTAAAAATTCCTATTGCCATTATCTCTTTTGTAGACAATAGTCTTTTCATTTCTTAGAAAAAATCTCTAGTAGTTTTGAATGTGAACCATTCTTGTAGTTACAATATTATCTCATCTCTTCTTAGGAAATTTGGACTAATCATGGAACATAGGAAGATAGAGGTGTTCTATTTTTCTAGATTGCATGGAGTATTCAATCCTCCTTCTTTTGACCTTATGTCTTTAGGGGATCCTATTCTATATTCCAAAAATACATGGTATTACCTTGGGTTCATATTCAATCAGAAATTATTGTTTTGACAACATATCAATTTCTATACTAACAAGGCTATTTCAACCATCAAATGCATGAAGATGCTAGGGAATTCATTGAGAGGTCTCATTCCTATTCAAAAGAGACATTTATACAGATGTTATGCTTTACTGATAGCCTTATACAGCTTTTAACTGTGGTATTATAACAAGACACCATTCTCATACTCCCTTAAAGAACTTAGAAAAATACAAAGAAGAGTGGCTTTATTGAAACCAGGTGCTTTTTGCATATCTCCAATATTGAATATTAAAGCTATTGCTGGTTTAATCCCTATTTATCTCTATCTTCAAAAACTTAATGGCAGATTTCATCTCGGAGCTCACTCTCTGCCCCAAAACCATATCATCAAATCAATCTATTAGCAATGTTGATTATGGAAATCAGGCATAAATTGTCATTGATAACTCATTTGAGGAGCTTCTATGAAACTTTGTCTAGTCCAGATATAAAAGAATTATTACACTTTGAGATGGCGGTCTTGAACTCTTCTTTCAAAAAATATTCCCACTCTATTGTCAGTTTGAATTGAATTTCATCTAAAATGTCAATGTTGATTTGGTAATTTTGGGTGGAGTTGAACGATTGATGAAGTACTTACCAAAGTTTATCAAGTTCAATATATGGTTGACCATTAAACTATAATGCTTCAATAGTAGGCAGTTTTTTTTCTTCTGATCCAGTTTATGAGGTTCTAAGGTCTTCAATTCTTAGATGCAATTTCTTGGATTTTGTCATCAAAAAATATTCATTTAGTTTTCTTGACCATATGTTTGAACTTCTTCCAATCCTCTATTTGTTTAGAAGATCTGTAGTTTAATAGATTCACCTAGCATTCTTCATTCTACCAGTCTTTAAATTGTTTTGTAATTTTTACTTGTTTTAAATGTTTCTGCCACATGTGATTTGAAATTCTTGCAAATTCTTGAACTGTAAACTCAAGTAATTCTTTATTTGTTAAGTGAAGAGTATTGATTTTCTTGATGTTTTCTTCTGAAATCAAGATAAACTTTATTTCATCTTTGCTATTTTTGATGATAGTGCATTTGTCATCTTGCATGAACTCTTCACTAATGTAAATATCGACTACTAGAGAAGTATAATCTGACATATATTGTAAATCTGAAAGAATTAAATAATTATCAAGTTCCAAAGAGTTGGATCTAAGGAACATTAAGTTGATAACAGAATTCAAATCATTGTTGTTATTCAAATATCTGGTAGGAATGGGATTAGTAGAGTATGAAAATGAAAGATCAAAAGCATCTACAATGTCTAAAAGCAAATCATTATGTATCAAGTGAAATAGATATTCAGGATCCCAATCTCTATCTCTAATATTAAAATTACCAGTCATGATTAAAACATTTTAAATGTTAGCTTCAATATCCTTTAGATACTTTAAAGTGGATTGATTAAAATCAGAATAAATATTAATTAAAAAGAAAATGTCACCATTGTTGAAAAAAGAGAAACAGCAGACATCCCTATGATTAAAAATATTTTTTCAAAAGGAAAAGTACAAACTGATAATATGGATATTGATGTATGGAATAACTCTAGGATAGTCATCATTGTTTGATGAATTTTTAGAAAAGGTAATCCAATTCGGATGGTTAGAAGCTCCTACTACATTTTCTTCTTCCTCACTTGATAAACTGGAAATAGAATAAATAATTGACCATGGCAGTTCTTGAATGAAAATAATATCAAAATCTTTGTTGGTTTTCAAAATAGTATTGGTTAAAATCCTGTTCTTTTAAACATTCTGCAAAAAAAGCTTAATGTTTTTGATTAATCATGCTTGAGTTCCATTCACAACTGAGCAAATTGAATTTTTCCTAATTTCACAGATTTCTTAGTGCTTTTTTGTATGCTATTCTCTGTTAAATTGGTTTCTCCAGAATGGATATTGATTTGAGTCAGCTTAGTGATCTTCTTTGCAATTCAAATATTTGAACAAGTATAGGTAGGATTCACCTTGTTTTTTTTGAAACGAGATGGGTTAATTTTAAAATTTGCCTTATAGTACCAGACAAAGTGACAGTAGTATTTGGCCTTGTAAGATCCATTGCATTTGACATATTTAGATTCTTAAGCTCTGTATGTAAAGGTAGTATGTTCCCATTTCCAGCAATTCTTGTATTGAGGGATGTCAGGATTCATATTGGCTCCATGAATGGTAACAATGTGACTTCCTACTTACTTTTCTTAATATGTCCCCATTATTCAGACTGTAGCAGGATATATTATCCACTACTCTACTGAACATTACAAATCTGTTACTACTATTGAGATCTAATCAAGAGCTATTAGATCTCCTTCCCCATTTAAATTGTTCTTATTATTCCTATTATCCTTGTACTCCATTCTTCTCTCCTATATTGAAGTAATAGTTAATAAGAGTTTTAGCTACTAACTTATTCTAGAAATCCTAAATATCAATCCAAATGATTGTTATATCTAACTTAGAGGAAACTTTGATGACATGAGATCAAGAAGTGATGTGGATATTTTCGAAAACATGAGTGAATTTTATTATTAATTCAACCACTCCTAAATTGATAGCTGTATCAGTATCTTCCATAATGTAGGATATTTCTAAAATCTTCAAATATAATTTTGACTGTGGTAATCAAGCAGTTTGAACATTACTGGTATCTGTGGTATGAATATTCTTGATATAATTCTCTACTGTATTCATGTCTGACAGAGAAGATACCTTGTTGGTTGTAACAATGAGACCTTGATGGTCACTGTGAATAAAATCAACAAAAGTATCTAATTTAATACTCTTGAGTATTCTATTAATGTTAGTGATGTGATTGCTAGAAGATTCCATGGATTTCTTGATGTTATTAGTGCTTATAAAAACAATGACTTGTTTACACAAGGGACTCTTTGTAGTCATATTGATATACAGTTTGGGTTTATTAGTGTTGTTGATTATCTTTTTGATATTTTTGATCTTCTTGTCTGACAATTTTGGGAAGTTTTCTTTTAATTTGAGAATGTCTTTGATATTTCTAGCTAAAGCTTGAGTGTATGAACAACCAGAATTTGTGACTAACAGTTTCTATGTAAATTTGTTGATTCCTTCATAGAATTTTGATTTCTTCAGCTCTTTCTTAGATGGTCTAAAGAAAACTGGAGAAGGAGGGGATAAGTTAGAAAAATTGATAGGCTTTGATATTACAGATTTGTCTTTTTTGTTGCTGGATTTATTAGATGGAGGAATTCGATTGAAATTTTCTATCATCTTTAGCCAGAATGTTTTGTTACTCTCTTCTATCTTAAAAGTGTCCCAACTACTTTCAAACATAACTAAGACTAGTGAGTATGTGGCTTGCTCAAAATCTTTTAGATATTGTATATCTATCTCCCTATTATTTTTAAGAGGGCAGTTTTTGATGAAATCAGTGATTGAGTGCAAAGATAACTTGATGTTGTCCATATCTATGATTTTCAATTCCTCCATTCCAAAGATTGAGATTGTGTTTGATTGACTGTTCCATTTTGATTGGTTGGTTGATTATTAGAATAGATGAGTGGTGTGGACTTGAATCCATGAGACAAGTTTATGTTTGCTCTGTTGTTATTTGTATCTTCTACATATATAGAAGACATGTTGTTGTTTCTCTTTGTCTCTTCAAAGTTATTGTTTTTCCCCTCTTTGTGGGAAGCGTAAAACAGTTGAAATAATTCTTGTTCAGTTTGGTTTGCTCATATAGGGTCTTCACTCTGAGCCCCCATTCTATCCATATACAAAACAGAAGAAAGGTCAGAATGAGCCAATAACTCTCTTGAGGTATTTGGACTCAATAACTTGGACCTCCCTCTTGGTTCATCTATATTGACATCTTCTGAAGTAGTATTACTCTTTTTTAAAGTATATATAGCTGATTAAGAAGAAAAAATATATTTATTCACAATTTCTCTGTTAAGCACTACTATACAAGATGGTGGTAAAAAAGAAAGAAGTGATAATTGTCATATATCTCTTCATTGACCAAGAAAGAAACAAAAAGTTAAATAAAATAAATAAAAATAGATTTAAATTGAATTGAATTGAATATAAGGGTTCAAGTATACCATAATAAATCTGTAGCCACTAATAATTCCAGAATACTAGCTTTAGTATTTTTCATCTACTAATATGGTTAGCTATCTAGGAATTATAATAAAGTGTAATAATACAACAACAGAGTTCTAGGACATTTGGGACATAAAATTTACTATGAAACATGAGTAAACTCCTATTTTCAGACCACTCCATGAAGTATACAGATCTCATAAACAAGTGATGAAGTTTTCTTACTGTTTCAATAACTAGTTCTTCTTGATGGTCTAAGCAGTTACTATAGCAGATTTCTGTGAGAAGACTTTGCTTTTCACCTTTTATAGTAAAAGACTCTGACTTGAACAATACTATGTTCTGATTGTTTTGTAAGCTACTATCATAATGTATTTAATGAGATAGTATATCAGACCTATATAACATTCTTCTTTTTATATTCTTATTTTATGTCATATGTTACATCATGTCACACCATCTATACAAGCCCAAATAAGAAAAATAGAAATAAAAAGAGAAAACAAAAAGAAACTAAGTTTATCTTCTTGAAGTCTAATAGGAACATCATGAAAGAACTTAATTAGTACTTTAGAGTAGGTTAGTGTGAACATGTACAAACCAATTCTTGGAGTATATAAAGTTGGCTATCTTATAATAAAAACTTCTCTTATATTACTCAATATATAAGTATCCTTTATTGTTATTTATTTGTATTATATATGTCTCACTTTATATCTTCTGTTGAACATAAATCATTACATCAAGCACACCATAGTAATATGCTTAGACCACTACTGTAAATTTTCACTATTTATTTGTATTTTTATTTTATATACTATAAATTTGAAAACTTATGAAATACTCACTTTAGTTATGTTTCATATTCTAGAACTTCCTGAGATGAGTATTTTAACTTATAATTATATCATAGATATTTACCATTCTTTACTCTTTATTATTTCAATATCATATTTCTTCAAACATTTGTTTTTTATATAAGATTGGACTATTTTACTTACCTCAGTTTTGTAGTATAAAGACTGAAGTGTTATAATCACCTTTGAACTCTATTTCTTTTAATATGATTTTATTTTCCTTTTATAAATTTTATTTCTTTTACTTTTGTTTTTATTTTATTTTAGTCCCTTTAGTTTTCTTTTATTTAGTGATAGAAGATCACATGACTACAACATGTAACTATATCACATGAAGTAATGTCATAAGTCTAGAAAAAGATAGAAGATTTTAATATAATGATATTAAAGAACATGACTATGGTATACTTGTCTTGTGGTTAAGATATTGTCATGGTACACTTGATATTATAACTTATGACTTAGTAACTAGTCAAAAGAAGAATCTTATATAGGGTTTACATAAGAAAACTTGATAGAGTTCTAGTTACAGAGTGTCTACCTTAGATACACTTAGCTAGTAGTCTATACTATATTAACCTAGCCTATTCTAAAGAGACATGTGGTATGACATCATTATTTCCAAACCTTCTACAATGTTCTTTGTGACATTTGATAATGTGACCATGACTTGTAACAGTTTGTGATAATTATATATTATATTATATTAAATTCTAATTCTAAGTCTAAAAAATAAAATAAATAAAAAATGAAATAGAAGAAAGTGAAAATAAATAAAGTTCACTATCTTCAACTCTAACACTTGAACCTTTATTTTTTTATTTCTTGGATGATAAAGAGGCATGTAATCATGGTCATATGATGCATCAGATAATGTGATGTCATAGATCTGGAACATAGTAAAAGAAACTAGAACAATAACATTAAGAATATAATTACAACATATTTGTCTTGTAGTAATGATATAGTGGGCTTATAGATAACACATGTAGTTTAGGGTAAGACTTGTAATATAGCATAAGAATACATCAGGAACTCCTTGTCAAATTCTCTTATGATTTCCACAAGACTCTTTATAATATAAGACTACTTAGTGTCATGATATGGTAAAGTGAGGACAGACTTTAGGGTTAGGGTTAAATAAGATATAGTAGTAGTAGTAGTATTATTAGTCTACGATGAGAAAGAGAAGGGCACATGATTGGGAAGTTACATAATATAATATCATAAGCCTAAAGTAGTCTAGAAGAATCAAGAAGAGTTTAGAGTAGGAGTGATGTCAAGGGACATGGGTTCCTCATGGTGTACACATGGTGCACACATGTATGATGGAGATTAAAGAGTATGATGTCAGGGCACATGGACATGGCATGGTGGCCTTGAGATAGATGTATGGTAGATGAGTAATGGACATGAGGATAGGGCATATATCAAGTTTACAAATGGTGGACTTGGTGTTTGCTTTATTTTACTTTTCATTTTTATTTTCATTCCGTTTTATTTTCTATTTTCTATTTTTAGAATGACTGGGGTTACAACGGATTAGTCACACTGCCATATCAGTCACAACCTGATGGCATAGTTACAGGACAGGTCATGAGACTTGGGAGAATTTAGTAAAAGATTCAAGAACAAATAACATCATATAACATAGACACCACATGTTGGCCCTATGGACTTCACTTTATTTTCTCTCTTACTTTCTTTTTCTTTTTCTTTTTCTTTCATTTTCTATTTTCTATTTTTAGAACAACTCAGGTTAGGGTTTATCAGTCACACTGTCACAATAGCGTAGTCACAAGACTGATCACAGGACTCAGGAGAATGGAGTAGAAGGTTCTGGAATAAAGTGACATCATACAACATAGACAACACATGTTGGCCTCATGTCATACACATGGTCATTTAGGGTAGGGTGCACAGTAGTGAGCACGGACCATGAGTAGTGGTATATAAGGTAGACTACTTTATATTAGGAACTCTATCAAGTTCTCTTGTGTTACTCTAATACAAGAGTTGTTCTTATATCCAATCCTAAGGATTAAGATCATAACAGGTGCACAGTAGTTAGCACAGACCATCTGTAGGACTATATAAGGTAGACTAGTTTGTAGAAGAGTTCTCTATTGAGTTCTCTTGTGTTACTCAATACAAGAGTTGTTCTATTATCTGGCTCTAAGGGTTTTAGTTCATAACAGTATGGACATTAGGGTAGGCATAGAAAAGTCATAGCACAGACCAAGAATACTTTATATAAATAGTTGGTAGAATACTGTTGTAGTTCCCTATTGAGTTCTCTTATAAATACACAACTTATGTTCCCACTAGATATCCACCCTTTGAGATTTACCACTTGTGCTGCTATTGGACATTAGTCTAGTGGTTGTCACAACACTTAGTGTGCTATTAACCATTTTGGTTAGTAGCTGCTACAATAGGTATAGTAAACTCATAGATGATATATAGACATTAGGATAGGTTAATGTATCTAGTCATATTCACTTTAGGTACATATAAATATATTGAGTTTTATGCTATAAAAACTAAGTCATGTTCACTTTAGCTACAGCTACTCTTGTTTGAGTTCCTAACACAACAGATTATAAATCTCATAGCTTATAACTAAAGAAAGTCTATTATTTATCAAAATTCAACAAAATTCAATCTAAAATTCTTTTTTACCTATTCTTTCTGCAAATGTCAGCACTATATCAATTACAGTTATTATGACTATAAAATTAAGTAACTGCCTTTATAATATACCTATACTCAAAGAATAGAAGAAAAGAAGCAATGTTTCCCATAGATTCCAGTGACTAGAGTAAATGAAGATACTGATAAGATATATACTACACAAATAGAGTGTTACAACCTTAGAGTTAGCTCAAGTTGCAACTTAGGCAAAGTTGAGAGGTAGGAAAGGATCAATTGGTAAAGTGTAAAGATATAAGATTGTATCTACAACTACATATATCTATTGTCCTTGAGAAGAACATACAATAAACATGTGTCTATGACATCACAAGACATGAGAAGAAGGTGAGGAAACAACAAGAAAATAATGCCTACTATATAAGGCACTGACTGATACAAACTATGGTGCAGCTGATTGTTGCATCATAAAGAACAAACCCTCAACCCTATGAAACATGCTGAAACTATGCTGTAGACATAAGGAGGCAATCATAACATAGAGAAGATTAAGGATTGGAAATATTGTAACAAAAAGACAAAGATGTAAATCACTCTAATTTTAAGTAATAAACCTCTTAGTGAGATAATTCATACTGAATCTGTTGCTAATACTTAGAACAAGCTTAACATCCAATACAAGAGTTAAGGACATCAAACAATTGCTTAACTTATAGATAAAATAAGAAAATTTTGTATAACTTTTACAAATGACTTTTTTCTTAAGCCACAAATGAATACTATTTGCTACAAAGCTTACATCCTTCAAACACTCAACTATACTCTCACTAACTCCCTCATTTTCATTGTCATCATCTACTCTCTTCTAGAAACATACTCCATCCTAAAGACTATTCTGCTCTCCACTCCTAAAGATAAATTAAATTCCAATATGATCATCAACTATATCCTAATAGAGGAAAAATCTCAGCAATCTTAGTCAAATTCTCAGACTACATTTGTTGTTCACCTTGGAAAAGAAAAAGAAAAAACACAAGATAAAGAAAAAGAAAAGCAGATAAAAGGAGCTGATGTAAAGTCAAAGTCAGATAAATGCACATACTACAAGAAAAAAGATTATTACAAGACTGAATGTGGAAAAATGAAGTGTGACCTTGAAAAGAAAAGCAAAGATGAATCTGAGAAGAAGCCTGCTAAAACACTTCATGAAAAGGTGATGAGCACATTTATTTATTCATAGCTTAGACACTAGAAGAGCAAAAGGCAAAGATAGCAGAGAAATGGATTATTAACTCAGATGCCAGTTTTGTTACAATTCAAAAACCTTAGAGTGGGTCAAAGAAAGAGAACCTTATATTGGTTGACACAAGAGAACTCTGTACAGAATTGTCTACCTTATATACTCTAGACTAGTGGTCTATGCTATATTATTATTAGCCTACCCTAAATGACCATGTGTCTACCTTAAGATCAACATATATATAACATGCTTGTATGATATCATTTCTTTTAGATCCTTCTACTATTTTTCATCATAATATATGATCATGTGACATGGCATTAAACCCTAACTCTATATCCAAAAATTGAAAACAAATTGAAAATAAAATAAAATTAAGTCCAACTTCTATGATTCCGACATCACCTCCTCTTCAAGGCTTCTCTTTTAGAGAAACTGACTTCTATTTTTGCCAATTTCTCTCTGACTTCCTTAGATATTCCTCCTCAAATTTTCCATCATTTCATCCATACAACATCTTTGCTATATACTTTTCCAATAACTCCTCTTTCCTAAAATCTCTCTCTTCAGCTATGTCCAACTTTTCCTGTCATCTTACTTTTGCATTCATTCTTTCCTTAAACTCAGCTACTACTTCCTTTGCATTTTCTAAATCCTTCTCTCTTTCCCAAGAGTCATACTCTGCCATAAACTCCTTCCATCATACCAGATACTTTATAACTCCTCATATTTTTCTTTTATTTAAAATTATTTCTACTTTCCATTCTTCAACTCCATCTATCTCTACTGGTTTCACTTCTTTTATCTTCTATCTCTTTACTTGTTCCCTATATTGTACCACTTGACATTTACTACTGAATAGATTCTCATTGATGTTAGCAATCATAATTTGACTGCATTAGTGGAAATCACTTCTTCAATGATGTATGGACCCATATATCAGTTCACTAATTTTCTTATCAGTCATTCTTTGAATACTAAGTCTTTCATACTCAACATTACTTTATCACCCTTCTTCCATACTTCTGCTTCCTTCCTTTCTCTGTTCACTTGTCATTTTATTTCTTTCTGTACTTTTCTTAATGCTGCTCCAGCTTCTTCTTGAACATTCTTCATCCTTTCTGCAAATTCCATCATCTTCTCTATCTTTTCCCTTTTTCTTATATCTGCTCCTATCCTCAATTCTCTGCCATAATTTACTATAAATAGAGATACTTTCATTGCTGAATGTACTTTGTTGTTAACTGCAAATTCTGCTAACACTAATGTTAGAGTTGTAAAGCTTGAACTTGAGTTTTTTCTAAATATCCTTTACTTTACTTTACTTTTCTCTCCTTTTATCTTCTGAACTTAAGGTTAGGGTTTAGTGTGACATCACTAACAGCTGTCACATATCACATGACATGGTCACAAGCTATGTGGTAGCAATGGAAGGATAATGTTATGATATAGGAAAGTGGTAATATTCTCTTATATATTCTTCTAGATTTTATATTAGACTTTACTTTGGATTTACTTGTCTTTTATTACATTCGATGATGACAATGAAGAGGCATGTAACTGCAGTCACATGACATATCACATGATGTGAGGTCATAAGGTCTAGAGTGAACTAGAGCAGGCTGGTGTTATAGGACACTTTGAACACTAATAATTTTTATTTTCTTTCCTTTTATTTTTCTAATTTTATATTGATTTTGTTTTTTCTTTTCTTTTTATTTTTTCTTTTGGATAATGAAGAGGCACATGACACTACAGTCACATAACAGGTCACATAATGTGACATCATAGGCCTAGAACATGGTAGAAGGATCTGAAAGATGACATCAGGACACATGTATATAACATGGTGGCCTTGAGTAGGAAATGAGGTGGACATGAGGTTGTAGCATGGACAATAGGGCAGGCTTAATTATTGGTAGCACGGACCAGGCATGTTTTGTATATATAGGACTCTAATTTAACAGAGACTTCTTGTCGAGTTCTCTTGTGAACTTTCTATACTATATCCACTTTATGTTATAGCAACCACTTGCCAGAATGGCACTCATAGTTTGCTTACTTCAGCAAAGCTCTTAGTAGGCTATCTAGTAGTGGGGATTACAAGAGAACTCAATAAGAAGCCCTCGCTGCATTGCTCCTCTATTTATATAAATACAAGGTAGTCCATGCTACAACAATGTGTCTACCTCATTGTTATGGGATGCTTTGGACATGAACAATTTTTATTTTCTTTTTTCTTTTATTTTCTGACTTTATAGGAATTTTGTTTTCTTTTTCTTTTTCTTTTCTTTTGGATGATGAAGAGGCACATGACATTGAAGTCACATGATGTGACATCATAGGTCTAGAACATGGTAGAAGGAACTAGAAGATAACGTCAGGGCACATAAAGTACACATAGTAGCCTTGAGTAAGACATGAGGCAGACATGAGAGTGAAGCATGGACATAAGGGCAGGGTTAATTATTAGTAGCACGGACCATAAATCTTTTGTATAAATAGGACCCTAATTAAGAAGAGGCTCCTTGTCGAGTTCTCTTGTGAACTTCCCACATTATATCCCAACTCTGAGATTTACTCGTTAGTAAGATCATTGGACATTGTGTCTAGTGGTTGCCACAACACTCATGTCCTATTACTCATCTACTATGCTTCTACCTCAAGGCCACCATGCCATATCCATGTGCCCTGATGTCATATTCTTTAATCTCCATCACCATGTGTATACTATGTGTACACCATGAGAAACCATTGTCTCTTGATGTCATCTCTAACCCTAACTCCTTCTAGACTCTTCCCAATCCTTCTAGACCGTTCTAGCCTCTGTCACATGACTTCCAGGTCATGTGCTCTCCATCCGTTGTAGACTAATAATAATACTTATCTATCTATGTCCAGCTAACCCTAACCCTAGTCAAAGTCTGTCCACACTTTTGTCTTATAACACTTTAAGAGATTTACTCATTTGTATTATCATTGGTCTTTGTGACTAGTGGTTGCTACAACAGCTGGAGTAGTCTAGATAGATGATGTCAAAGAGTATGTTAACTGCACAGCTATCTCATGGTGTATACATGGTACACTCATGAACAATGCATGGACATTAGGGTAAGAGTAATTATTCGTAGTATGGACTATGTGTAACTTATATAAATAGGGTAGTAATACAGCGGGGACTCCTTGTTGAGTTCTCTTATGATCTTCACATCAATAGCTTACTAAGAACTTTACTTGTTTGTGTGGTTATTAGACTTCAGGTCTAGTGGTTGCTATAACAGATGATGTCATACAACATGTATAACACATGTTGACCTTCAAGGCAAATACATGGTCTTGTAGAATAGGCTAAAGTAGTAGAACACAGACTATAAGCTTTTAGTATATAAGGTAGACAATCCTGTACAGAGTTCTCTATTGAGTTCCCTTGTGTTAACCCTAATACAAGGTTCTATTCATTGATCAACTCTAAGATCTTTGTGTCAAGATTGTTGATGGTGGACTTCATTTTTATTTTCTCTTTTCACTTTATTTTCTTTTTCTTTTTCTTTTCTTTTCTATTTTTAGAAGAACTCGGGTTAGGGTTTATTTGTCATGCTGTCACATCTGTCACAAGTTGATGGCATAGTCACAAGACTGATCACGGGACTTGAGAGAACAGAGTAGAAAGTTCTGGAATAAAGTGACATCATACAACATGGACAACACATGTTGGCCTCATGTTATACATATGGTCATTAGGGTAGGGTGCACAGTAGTGAGCACGGACCATGAGTAGTGGTATATAAGGTAGACTACTTTGTACTAGGAACTCTATCGAGTTCTCTTGTATTACTCTGTAACGACCTTTAAGCTTGAGCTCAGGTTGCACTTAGGCAAAGACTTGAGGAAGTGAAAGGGAATGATATAGGTGGTAAAGC
>Ga0157363_1002738_pt1 | contig 15659 bp, 11 predicted proteins | sample AttsexASBM1_FD_111477 | JGI IMG/M metagenome (GOLD analysis project Ga0157363, IMG submission 111477) | Fungus gardens microbial communities from leaf cutter ant in Ribeirão Preto, State of São Paulo, Brazil - Atta sexdens ASBM1 | ecosystem: Host-associated > Fungi > Mycelium > Unclassified ...
CGGGCATTTCACCGCCCGCGATCCGATCGAGACGGACCACTACTGGATCAACCCGCTGGGCGTGCCGTTCTCGCAGATCCGCACCAGCCATCTGCTGAGGGTCAATGGTCAGGGCCAGGTCGTTGAAGGTGATGGACTGCTCAACACCAGTGCCCTGGAACTGCACTACGAGCTGCAGAAGGCGCGCCCGGACGTGGTCGGCATTGCTCATCTGCACAGCTTCCATGGACGGGTCTGGTCGTCCCTGGGCCAGTTGTTCGTGCCGATCACTGCCGAGTCCTCGGCCTTCGTCGGCGAGCAGGTACTGTTCGACCGCCATGCCCTGGGCACTGCAGATCGCGACCTGGTGGCCCATGCCTTCGTCGAGACCTTCGCCGACAACAACTTGCTGGTCTGGCAGAACCATGGCCTATGGACCACCGGCCAGACCGTGGAGAGCGCGGCATGGCGCTTCATCCTTGCCGATGACACCGCTCGGGCTCATCTGCTGGCCTATTCCGCCGGCCAGCCACGCATTCCACACCTGGGCGAGGACAGCTACGATCCGGCCCAGCGGGAGTTGTTCGGGTGGTTGAATTTCCTGCCCTTGTGGGACCGCATCGTCCAGCAACAACCTGACCTGCTGGACTGAGCCATGACGATCGATCTCCACCGCCGCCGGTTCATCCAGTGCAGCGCCCTGCTCGGACTCGCCGCTGGCATGGCTCCAGCGCTGGCGAGTACGCCAGAGGCACTGCGGGTCTGGCGCTACAAGGGCCAGGCTGCAAGCTTCCTTGGCGATGCCGGTCAGGCCGCCACGCCCTACCCTGTGGAGTGGGTGGACATTCCCGGCGGCACCATGGTTCTCGAGGCCTTCGCCAGCGACAGCCTCGACTACGCCTTCATGAGTCCGGTGCTGCCGTTGTTCGCCAGTGCCGCTGGCAATCCGCTGGTGCTGATCGCCAGCTACCAGGGTGAACAGTACGGTAGCGGCCTGATCGTCAAGCGCGGCAGCGGCATTCACTCGATCGCCGATCTGAAGGGCAAACGCATCAGTTTCGTGCGCGCCACCGATACCCACTACCTGTTGCTCAACCTGCTACGCGACAACGGTCTCACCCTTGACGATGTCCAGACCCGCCCGATGCCAGCGCGGGATGCGCTGGTCGCCTTTCAGAACGGTCATCTGGACGCCATCATCGCCGGCGGCATCGGGGCGCTTCAGGCCGTGACGCATATGGACGGCGAACTGCTGGCCGATGCCAACCGCTACGGGTGCGGCAATTACCTGATCGCAACCACCGCCAAGGTGCTGGCGCAACCGGGCAAGCAAGCACGGATCGCTGACTTCCTCGAGCGCGAGCGTGCCACATGGGACTGGGTGGAGCGTAATCCGCAGGCCTGGGCCGCGCGCAACGAAACCCTGACCGGCATCTCCCGCACCCTCTACCTGCAACAGTTCGATCAGCGCCAGCGGCCATGTCGCCTGCTCCCGGTCAGCGACGAGGACATCGCGGCCCAGCAGCATATCGCCGATCTTTTCCATGACAGCGGCCTTCTGCGCCAACCGGTGGCGGTCCGCGATTTCTGGGATCGACGCTTCAGTTCCTTGCTCAGCGGTCAGGACTCCGCAGCGGCATAAGCGCACCGGTACGCGCCGGACGAAACACAGGCACGCCGAACCACGGGAGCCATGGGCCTTCCGCAGGCCCGGCCATGCCTGGAAAACCTGAAACACCCCATGAGAGCCCGCTCGATCGCACATCCAGGGCCTGACTGCCAATCGCCCCCTTAGGAACCGTCATGAAGCCCGTATTCACTCCCTTGTCCATGGCCCCGGCGCTGCTCGCCGGCTACCTGTTCAACCCGCTGGCGCTGGCCGCCGACAGCGACACCGCGCTCGACAAGGTGATCGTCACCGGTTCGCGCGGAAGCGAGGTGCGTACCGTTACCAGCAGCCCGGCACCGATCGACGTGATCGACAGCAAACAGCTCGAGCAGACCGGCTCCAGCAGCTTGCGCGAAGCCCTGCAAAAAACCCTGCCGTCGTTCTCCCAGCGTCCTTCCGGCAGCTCCAACGACAGTGTCGCCCGCCCCTACAGCCTGCGCGGGCTGAACGGCTCCAACGTGCTGGTGCTGGTCAACGGCAAGCGCCGCCACAACAGCTCGGTGATCAACCTCGACTCCACGGCCGCCTACGGCACCAATCCGGTGGACCTGGACATGATCCCGGTCAGTGCCATCGACCATATCGAAGTGCTGCGCGACGGTGCGTCGGCCCAGTACGGCTCCGACGCCATCGCCGGGGTCATCAACATCATCCTCAAGCAGCACGACAATGGCGGCTCGGTCAGCACTCAGTATGGCCAGTACTACGAGGACGGCGACGGTGGCAACCTGCGCCAGACCCTCAACCAAGGCCTGGCCCTGGGCGATAGCGGCGGCTTCCTCAACTATGCCCTGGATGCCAAGTCGGTGCAGACCGCCACCCGCTCCCGCGAGGCCACCGGCAACTTGTATTTTCCGGGTGACCCGCGCAATGCCACTGCCGACCGGGAAGTGCAGAAGAACGGCCTGCCAAAGATCAAGGCGATCAACCTGTCGTACAACGCCGAACTGCCGGTCAGCGACGCGCTGACCCTGTACTCCTTCTCGACCCTCAGCCAGCGCGACGCCAAGGGTGGGCAGAACTATCGACGGCCGAACTCGACCAACATCATTCCAGAGATCTACCCGGACGGCACTGCCCCCTTCTACACCCTCAAGGAAACCGACTACCAGGCTGCCGCTGGCGGAAAGGGCGAGATCGCTGCCTGGCAGTGGGACCTCAGCTCCACCTTCGGCCGGGCGAAAAGCCAGGCCGGCGCCGACGAGTCCCTCAACGCCTCGCTCGGCCCAGGCAGTCCGACCCATTTCGACACCTACACCAACACGTTCGACCAGTGGACCAACAACCTCGACCTGACTCGAGCCTTCGAGGTCGGCCTGAGCAAGCCATTGCAAGTATCCTGGGGCCTGGAGCACCGGCACGAGCGCTACAAGACCGAGTCGGACGACGCGCTGTCATGGATCAACGGCGGTTATATCTATCCCAGCGGCCCACTGGCCGGGCAACCTGGTGCAGTCGGTGCGCAAGGTGCGATTACCCTCACACCCGAGGACGAAGGCCAGGCCAGCCGCAACAGTTATGCCAGTTACCTCGATGTCGGTTTCAACCCGATCGAAAAGCTTTACCTGGGGGCCGCTGCGCGCTTCGAGAAATATGACGACAGCAGTGGCAATACCCGCAGCGGCAAGCTGACCGCGCGCTATGATTTCACGCCGACCTTCGCCCTGCGCGGCACACTGAGCAACGGCTTCCGTGCGCCATCGCTGTCGCAGTCGACCTACGCACAGACCGCCAACCAGTACACCACGGTCAATGGCGTCTCGCAGTTCGTCGAAGCCAAGACCGCCCGCGTCGATTCGGCGCTGGCCAAGGCCCTCGGTGCCGAGGACCTGAGCCCGGAGAAGTCGCGCAACATCAGCCTCGGCCTGACCTGGCAACCTCTGCCCCAGGCCAGTGTGACCTTGGACGCCTACCAGATCGAGATCCGCGACCGCATTGCCCTGACCGGTTTCCTCTACGGCAACGGTGTCGATCAGATCCTCGTGGCCAACGGTTACAAGCCTGGCTACCGCACCAAGTACTTCACCAACGCCGCCGACACCACCACCCGTGGCATCGACCTGGTGGCCGACTACCGAGTCGACTATGGCGCGTTCGGCCAGGTCAAGTACGGCATCGGCGCCAACTACAACAAGACCGTGATCGACGGCATCAAGCAGACCCCGGCATCGCTCAAGGCTGCCGGCAACAACCTGGAGCTGTTCGACCGGGTGGCCCAGGGCTACCTCACCGTGGCCAATCCCAAGACCAAGCTGATCCTCAGCGCCAACTGGCAGATCGAGCGCTTTACCGTCAACGCTGCCGTGACCCGCTATGACAAGGTCATCGCTCGCGATGCCAACCCCGACTACGACGTGACCTATGGCGCCAAGTGGCTCACCGACCTGGAAGTGGCCTATGCACTGACCGACAACTTCGATATCGCCGTGGGCGCCAACAACCTGTTCGATGTACGCGCCGATAACAGCGCCTTTCCCGCCGGCGACGTCAACGGCTTCCCGAAATTCGGCTCGATCTCGCCGTTCGATCCGTATGGCGGTTTCTGGTACACCCGCATCGCCTACAACTTCTGACCCCAACGATCGAGCGCCCGCCTCGTGCGGCGGGCGCCAGGAGAATGTTCATGAGCCAAGGCCAGTTCGTACTCGGCGCTTTCATCCCCGGCACCCTCAGCGGCAGTGCCTGGCGCCTGCCGGAGGCGCCACTGGATACCTTCCGCAGCCTGGAGCACTACCAGTACATCGCGCGCAAGCTGGAAGCCGGGCGGTTCCATTCGCTGTTCTTCAACGACACCCTCGACGTCAAGCTCGACCTGGCCCTGCAGCGCGGGCCCAACAGCGTGCGCTGGGACCCTCTGATCCTGGCTCCGGCGCTGGCTGCCAGCACCCGCCATATCGGCCTGATCGCCACGGCCAGCACCACCTATAACGAGCCCTACAACGTGGCGCGCAAGTATGCCGCACTGGACCATCTGAGCGGAGGCCGGGCCGGCTGGAACCTGGTCACGTCCCTGGGCGGCGGCGAGAATTTCAATCGTCAGGAGCATGTCGAGCATGACGACCGCTATGCCCGCGCCGAGGAGTTCTACGACGTGGTCAGCGGCCTGTGGGACAGTTGGGCTGACGATGCTTTCATTCAGGACAAGGCCAGCGGTACCTGGCTGGACATCGACAAGCTGCACGTGCTCCATCACCAGGGCGAGCACTTCCAGGTCCGCGGCCCGCTCAACGTCTCGCGTTCGCCCCAGGGTCATCCGGTGGTCGCCCAGGCTGGCGCCTCGGCGGCGGGCAAGCGTCTGGCGGCGCGGGTCGGCGAACTGATCTTCACCGCTCAGCACACCATCGAACAGGGGCGCGCCTTCTATCAGGAAACCAAGGCTGCGGCCGCCGGGTTCGGGCGGGGCGCTAACGAACTGAAGATCCTGCCGGGTGTTTCCACCGTGGTCGGCAGGACCCTTGCCCAAGCACAGGCCAAATACGACCGCCAGCAGGAACTGCTGGAGCCGAAAGCCTTCCTCAGTTCGATTTCGACATTCGTCAGCCTTGGCTACGACCTGTCCGAACTGCCGTTCGACGAAGTCGTGCCATTGCCACCGGAGCAGTTCACCACCAACACCCACCAGAGCCGGCAGAAGCTCGTGTTCGACCTGATTCGCCGCGAGCGCCCGACCGTGCGGCAGCTGTTCAACCAACTCACCTCTGGCGGCCATCGGATACTGATCGGTACCCCCGAAAGCATCGCCGACGATCTTCAGGCCTGGTACGAAGCGGGTGCCGCCGATGGTTTCAACATCATGTTCGGCGGCCTGCATTCGGCCATTGACGATTTCGTCGACGGTGTGGTCCCCGAGCTGCAACGTCGCGGGCTGTTCCAGCGCGAATACGCCGGTACCACGCTGCGGGAAAACCTCGCCCTGCCTTACCGCGCCAACCGGTTCTTCTGAGGAACGTTCATGATTCGACCCCTGGCAATCCTGGCCATCGCCGTGGCCCTGGCCGGCTGCGACGACACACCGGAGCAGTCGAGTGCTGCCGGTACCTCGGCGCAGCCGCAGACGGGCGGTGTACTGCGCGTGGCCTTCGACGGCGACCCGAACTGCATCGACCCGCAGCAGGCCGGCAACAATACCGCGCTCAACGTGGGGCGTCAGCTGGTGGACTCGCTTACCGACCAAGACCCGCAAAGTGCCGAGATCCTGCCCTGGCTGGCCGAGCGCTGGGAAGTCAGCGAGGATTCGCGGCAGTTCGATTTCCACCTGCGCGAAGGCGTGACCTTCGCCGATGGCAGCCCGCTGGATGCGGCAGCGGTGAAAGCCAATTTCGAGGCGATCGTCGCGCTGGGGGCGCGTGCGCAACTGGCCGGGACCTATCTGGCGGGCCTTGCATCGGTGGACGTCACCAGCCCGTCGAGCGTGCGCGTCACCTTCAGGCAGCCCAATGCCCAATTTCTCCAGGCCAGTTCCACCATGAGCCTCGGGCTGCTTTCCCTCGACACCTTGAAACGCACGGCCGAGGATCGCTGCCAAGGCGCCCTGGTAGGCTCGGGGCCGTTCACGGTGAACAGCTTCGCTCACAACAGGCTGGTACGCATCGAGGCCCGCCCCGACTACCGTTGGCCGTCTTCGCTTGCCGAGCACCAGGGCCGCGCCTGGCTGGACGCCATCGAATTTCATGTCCTGCCCGAGTCCGGCGTACGCCTGGGCAGCCTGCTGTCCGGGCAGATCGACGTGAACACCAGCGTGCCGGTGCAGGACGAAGCGGTGCTTCAAGCCCAGGGCGTGCCCTCGATCAACCGCCCCAACCCCGGCATCGTCTTCAGTCTGACGCCGAACGTCTCACGAGCGCCGCTGGATGAGCTGGCGGTGCGCCAGGCGCTGAACAAGGCCATCGACCGCAGCCAGTTCCAGGGGGTGATTTCCCGGTACCAGAAGCCGGCTACGTCGGTGCTGGCGAGCAGCACGCCGTATTACCAGGACCTGAGCAGTCATCTGGCCTACGATCCGGCGGGTGCGCAAAAGCTGCTGGATGACGCCGGCTGGCGCCAGGGCGCCGATGGCTGGCGCCAGCGCGACGGCAAGCGCCTCGGCTTCGCCCTCGACTATTGGCAGGCCACCACGCCGGTGCTGGAACTGGTGCAGCAACAGCTACGCACGATCGGCGTCGAATTGCGCCTGAACAAATCCACGATCGGCCAAGTCAGCCTGCAACAGACCTCCCTCGACTACAGCCTGTGGTTCTTCAACTTGACCCGGGCAGACCCGGACGTATTGCGCACGGTATTCCTGTCTCCGGGGCGTAACGTCAACGTTCGCGCACCGCTGCCGCTCGACCAACTGCTGCTCGACTCGGCGGCCAGCCTTGACGGTCAGAAACGTGGCGCACTGATCCAGCAGGCCAGCGCCGAGTTGCTGGACCTGGGCCATGCGATTCCGCTGGTGGAACTGGCCACCGTCACCGCTTTTCGGGACGTCGTGCACGGCCTGCACTACGAGGCCTCGACGCGTCTGCAGTTCTACGACACCTGGCTGGCACACCCGGGAGGCCAATGAGCATGCACACCTCTGCACTCTGGCGTCTGGCTCAGGCCCTGCTGGTGCTATGGGCGGCCTTCAGCCTGTCGTTCGCCATTCTGTATGCGCTACCGGGCGATCCGATCGGGATCCTGCTCGCCCAAGGCGGCGAGCCAGGCACGGTGGATGCGGCGCAGGTCGCCGAGCTGCGTGCTCGCTATCACCTCGACGGCAGTCTCTGGCAGCAATACGCCGGCGCCCTGTGGCGGCTGTTGCACCTGGATCTTGGCATATCGCTGCAGACTGGCAAGCCGGTCGCGGCGACCCTGGCCGCAGCACTCCCGGCGACCTTGGCCCTGGCCTTTGCCGCGCTGCTGATCGCCGTGCCGCTGGGGATCGGCGTGGCATTGGCGGCTCACCAGGTGCGGCGGCGACCGCTCCAGGCGGCGCTGCACAATGCGCCGGCACTGGTGGTGTCGCTGCCCACGTTCTGGGTCGGCCTGTTGCTACTGCAACTGTTCTCCTTTCGCCTGCACTGGCTGCCGGCCATGGGCGATCACGGCCTCACCAGCCTGGTGCTGCCGGCACTCACCCTGGCCTTGCCCTGCGCCGCGATGATCGCCCAGGTGCTCGGCCGTTCCATCGCCAGCGTCAGCCGTCAACCCTTTGTCCAGGCCCTGCGCAGCAAGGGGGTCGGGCGCTGGTCGTTGCTGTGGCGGCATATCCTGCATAATGCCTCGATCCCCCTGCTCAGCCTTACCGGCACCCTGCTCGGCAACCTGCTGGCCGGCGCAGTGGTCACCGAAACGGTGTTCTCCCGCGACGGCGTAGGCCGCCTGGCCCAGGCTGCAGTGGCCAGCCAGGACATCGCCGTGGTGCAGGGCGTGGTGCTGCTCGCAGCGACCCTCTTCGTGCTGACCAACCTGCTCACCGACGTGCTCTACCCACTGCTGGACCCGCGCATTCGTCAAGGGAGGCGACCATGATCCTGCAATCTGCCCTTTCCTCGTTGCCGTCATGGCGCCGCCGGCCGGGCTTGCCGGTGACGCTGAGCCTGGTGCTGTTCATGCTCCTGCTCGGCTGGGCGTTCTTCCCTGGGCTGTTCACCAGTCTCGACCCGCTGCTTGCCGACCCCACCCAGACGTTACGTGCGCCCTCGCTACAACATTGGTTCGGTACTGACCACCTGGGCCGCGACCTCTACGCCCGCTGCGTGTATGGGGCGGCGTTGTCGTTACAGGCCACCGCCATCGCGGTGCTGATCGCCCTGCTGGCCGGGACCCTGCTCGGCGGTATCGCCGGCTGGTTCGGAGGTATTGCCGACCGGGTCCTGGCGGTGCTGGTGGAGGTACTGATGGCGATTCCGGCGCTGTTGCTGGCCATGGCCATCGTCACCGCTCTTGGATTCGGCACGCTGGAGATCGCCATCGCGGTCGGGCTGTCGTCGGTAGCGGTGTTCGCCCGGCTGGCCCGCGGCGAAGTCCTGCGCTGGCGCAGCCGGGTATTCGTCGAAGCCGCGCGCGTGGTCGGCGTTGGCTCCTGGACCAATCTATGCCGACACGTCCTGCCTCATGCGGCCAGCCCATTGCTCGCCCTGGCAGCACTGGAATTCGCCAGTGCGGTACTGGCGGTCTCAGCCCTCAGCTTCCTGGGCTTCGGTGCCCCGCCGCCGCAACCGGAATGGGGTCTGTTGATCGCCGAGGGGCGCAACTACATGATTGCCGCCTGGTGGTACACGACCCTGCCGGGGTTGGTGGTGGCCAGCGTCGTGCTCGCCACCCAACAGCTTGGCCGAGGCCTGCAACGTCTACAGGGAGAACACGCATGAGTATGCCGTTGGTGCGCATCCGCCAGTTCGGCGTCGAGTATCCGGGTGCGGCGCAGGCCGCCGTGCAGGGGCTGGACCTGGACATCGCGGCAGGCGAGGTCGTCTGCCTGGTGGGCGAGTCTGGCTCCGGAAAATCCACCACGGCCGCAGCGCTGGCCGGCTTGCTACCGGAGTCAGCGCGCCAGCACGGGCAACTGTGGCTTCAGGGGCGTGCGCTGGCCAGCCTCGACGAGCACGCCTGGCGCCAGCGTCGCGGTCAACTGGTCGGCTTCGTGCCGCAGGATCCGGGTACGTCACTGGACCCAGTGAAAACGATCGGAGCCCAGGTCGTGGAAGCCATGACGGTACACGGTGTGCCCTTGGCCCAGGCCCGTCCGCGTGCCCTCGAGCTGCTGCGGGAGGTCGGGCTGAAAGCGCCGGACACCCTGCTCGCCCGTTACCCCCATCAACTGTCCGGTGGCATGTGCCAGCGGGTGCTCATCGCCATTGCCCTGGCCAACGACCCGCCGTTGCTGATCGCCGACGAGCCTACCAGTGCCCTGGACGTGAGCGTACAACGGCAGATCCTCGACCGCTTGCAGCAGTTGGTCTGCGAGCGCGGCAGCAGCCTGTTGCTGATCACCCATGACCTGGCGGTGGCGTTGGATCGCGCCGACCGCATTCTGGTGATGCGCCACGGCCGCTTGCTGGAGAGCGGTACCCCGGCGCAGCTGTGGCATGCGCCTGAGCACCCTTACACGCGCCAGTTGCTGCAGGCCTCGCCGCTGGCGCGTTTACAGCAGCGCCGCGTGACGCCAACGGCGAGTCGGGCACTTGCGCTGCTACAAGTCACCCACCTGCATCGGCGCTTCGACAAGCACGGCGCAGCGGCTGTCGATGACGTCAGCTTCAGCCTGCAACGGGGTACCACCACCAGCCTGGTGGGCGAATCCGGTTCGGGCAAATCCACCACGGCGCGGATGATCCTGGCCCTGGAGCAGGCCAGCTCGGGCAGCGTACGCTTCGACGGCCTGGAGGTGCTGAAGGCCGGTCGCCGCCAATTGCACGGTTACCGCCGGCGGGTGCAGCTGGTCTACCAGAATCCTTATGCCGCCCTGGACCCGCGCCAGGATCTGCTTGCCATCATCAGCGAGCCGCTGCGCGCGTTCGCAATAGGCCAGCGTCGGGATCACCGCGCTCGGGTACTGGCATTGTTGGAGCGGGTCGGCTTGCCAGGCGAGCTGCTGCATCGCTACCCTGCCCAGCTTTCCGGCGGCCAGCGCCAGCGTGTGGCGATAGCGCGGGCGCTGGCGGCAGAACCGGAGCTGCTGGTGCTGGACGAACCGCTATCGGCACTGGATGCGCCGGTGCAAGCGCAGGTGCTGGATCTGCTGCAAGATTTGCAGGAAGAACTGGGCTTGACCTACCTGTTCATCTCCCACGATCTGGCGACGGTACGCGGCATCAGTGACCAGGTACTGGTGATGAGCCAGGGAAGGCTGGTGGACCAGGGGCCTACGGAAGAGGTATTCGGGCGACCGGGAAGCGACTATACGCGACGGTTGCTGGAGGATATGCCAGGGCGATTGATGCCCGAGGCTGAAGTGCAGAGCAGGGCCGTCAATCTCTGAGCATCGGGCATCAGGTAGTCCGTGATCTACGCAGTCTGGGTGGCGGATGGGAGCATAATCGCTGGTAAGCACCCTTCACCTCGTCGCCGATCACGGCTAACCTTGGCGACCGGCCTGTCATCCTGTTATGGAAACCACTTCGACGATGGAAATCTCTGCCCCTCAACCCGCAGCCCATGGCAAGGACAACGCTGGCGGACGAGTCCAGGTCATCGACCGTTCGATCGTCCTGCTGCGAACCCTCACCAGCCTCAAGCACGGCGCCAGCGCCCTCGATCTGGCCAGGCAGACCGGCATTGAACGTTCCACCATTCACCGTTTGCTCAAGACTCTCACCTACTGGGGTCTGATCGAATCCCGTGGGGCCACCTACCATATCGGCCCGGAAAGCCTGATCTACTCCGCCGCTTACCTGAACCGGCTCAACCTGCGCCGCCTGGCACTGCCCTATGCCATCGAGCTGCAACGTGTGATCGGTGAGCGCCCGGCAATCGTCTCGCTCTCGGTACCCGTCGGGGACCAGGTGGTCCTGATCGAACGTATGTGGACACCCGCCACACCGCTCAACGTGATCGTCGATCTGGCCGATCAGTTCGCCATCGAAGGCAGTCCCAGCGGTCGGGCGATGCTGGCCACATACAGCGAGGCGGTGGCGTTGGGGGTCCTGGGTGACGAGCGATACGCCCAGGCGCTGCCAGGGCTGCAGTTGATTCGTGACGAGCAGAACTTCGCCTTCGGGCACGGCGAGTTCAAGCCGGGGCTGTCGTCGGTGGCGTTCCCGATCCGGGCTGCAGGTGCCCAGGCACTCGGCGCGTTGGTGGTGGCGGGGCTGGACATGGAAGAGGAAACGCATCCACAGTCGGCGCTGGCGGCGCACCTGCGGCGCGCCTGTGAGGGGATAGCAGCGCACCTCGAAAACCCATGAACAGGTGACGGGCCTCAGCGCGGGCAAGCCTGCACTGAGGTCGAAAGGCTCACGTCATTGTCGGGGTCAGTGAAAGCCTGGCTGCAACAGCGCCAGCAACCGGTTCTTCTGCACTTTCCCGTAATGCGAGCGCGGCAACTCCTCAACGAAATGTACCTGCCTCGGCACCTTGTAACGCGACAGCAGACCGCGACAGTGCTCCAGAAGCTCATCCACCGTCACCACAGCGTCAGGCTCCAGAACCAGAGCCGCACACACCTGCTCTCCCCACTCCAGATCCGTCCTGCCGAATACATGGGCCTCCCGCACCGCCGCATGCTCAAGCAACGCCTGCTCCACCTCCCCCGGCTGCACCGACTTGCCGCCGCTGCGGATGATGTCCTTGCAGCGGCCAAGCACTTCCAGTAGCCCGTCAGGCCGAATCCGACCGAGATCACCACTGCGTAGCCAGCCGTCCACCAGCACCTCACCGGTCAGACCCGGCTGCAGCCAATATCCGGCCATCAACTGCGGCCCGGCCAGCAGGATCTCGCCGATACCGCGTTCATCCACCCGGTCGATCTTTACCGCTGCTGAGAACAGGGTACGGCCGACTACGCCTTCAACGCTCTCCCCCGCCTCGCTCAATATACGCATCTGCGCCGCGGGCAGATAGCAACACCAGGGCGCCTCGGTCATGCCATAGAGCACCGCAATCCGCCCGCCGAACAGGCTGAACGAGCCTTTCTGCACCTCGCCGGTCAGGGCTGCGGCCCCCACATCAAGGCTTTTGAAAGCCGGCAGATCCGCTGGCGCACTCCCGCTCTCGCGCAACAGCCGCAGCAACTGAGTCGGTACCAGCGAACTGAACGCCACCCGATACTCACGCAACGCATCCAGGAACATCGTGCTGTCGAACCGCCCTCCCAGCACCACCTCACCCCCTGCAAGCAGATGCGCCAGCACCGCCACCGCTGCAATCGGCCACAGCGGCCGCACATTCAGCAGAACATCCCCCGGCAGCGCGCCGCGCCCCATGACCACGTTCTGTACTACGGCACAGAGGCTGGCATGCCGATGCATCACCGCTTTGGGCGCACCGGTGGTGCCGCCGGTGTAGTTGAGCGATGCCAGGGATTGAGCTGGCTGCGCCGCCCGAACGGGCAACGAAGACACGGCATCGGCCGTCAGCGCAGCCAGGTGCCGGCACTCGACGCCCTCTTCGCACAATGCCTCGGCCATGGCCGTATAGGCTGACGAGAACAGCAGCAACGCAGCCCCGGCATCACGCAGCTGCGCCAGCAGCTCCCCTTGGGACAACGTCGGATCCAGTGGCACCCGCACCCGCCCGTTGGCCATGCAGCCATAATCGGCGATCAGATAATCGACACTGGCATCGGCCAACAGCGCCACCCGTGCGCCAGGCTCGACACCCAGCGCATCCAGCGCCACACCAAACGCCGTCAGCGCCTGATCCAGTTGCGCAAAGGACACGCGCCGCCCGGTCGCCAACTCATGCAGCGCCGGCGCCTGCGGCCATTTATGCGCTGCCTGGCCCAGCAGGGTACTGATATCCATGCTCACCACCCGCTCAGGACGATACGCCCGCTGACCTGCCGCGACTCCAGCAAGGCATGGGCTTCGCCCGCCTGCGGGAACGGCATGACCCGATCGATCAACGGCCGCACCTGCCCGCCCTGGATCAGCGCGAGGGCCGTGCGCAGCTGTTCAAGGGTCGCACTGCCCGAGCCTTGGAGCTTCAATCGGCGCCCGATCAGCAGCCCCGGGTTCACCGCCACACTGCCTGGCTCGACATTGCCCAGCACCACCACGCGACCGCCCAGGGTCATGCTGCGCAGGGTGTCTTCAAGCGTATGCCCAAGGTTTTCCATGGCCACATCGACGCCACGCTTGCCCGTGAGCTTCCACACCTCGGCGCTATAGCCGCTAGCCGCTACCACCACCTCATGAGCCCCCAGCGCCTGTAGGAACTCGCGCTTCGCCTCGCTCCCGGTAACCGCGATCACGCGTGCACCCAAGGCCCGCGCCAACTGGATCTGATGTGCCCCCAGCCCACCACTGGCGCCATTGATCAGCACCGTTTCCCCTGGCTGCAGCCTGGCCTCGCCATACAGGGCACGAACGCTGGTAGCGATCGGGCAGGACGCCAGCGCTGCCAGGGTGTAATCCAGTCCCTCGGGCAGCTCGACGGCAGAAATCGCCGGAATCCGCAGGTACTCGGCATACGCGCCCTCGGTATCCACCGACGGCAAGCCCAACGCCCGGCACAGGTCCTGGCGCCCGCGCAGGCAATCCCGGCACTGCCCGCAGAAGCGCCGCTGATAGACCACGACCCGCGAACCGATCTTGAGCTGCAGCACGCCAGCGCCAATCTCGACCACCTCGCCGGCCACTTCATGTCCCAGCACCACGCCTGTATGAGCGCCCGGCAACTGCCCGGCACGGTGCAGCAGATCATGATGGCAGACCCCGGCAGCATGAACGCGCACCAGCACTTCACCCGGCCCTGCCTGCGGCGTGGGGACGTCCTCGAGTCGCAGTTGCCCCGGCCCGCCGAAGGCTTTCAGTACTATCGCTTTCATCTTTTATAACCAGTAGTGAGGAAAACCGAATATGTTCGTATAACAAACATATTGTTTGCATTATGGACATGCATTAAGTTTTCCCCACTTCCACGCTATGCCGCAAGAGGCAAAGCGAGTTTCTTTCACCCCTTGGCGAAATCCGTGATGACAGTCGACTATCGATCCCTGGGCGAGGGTGTGGTGCAGATCACTCTGAACCGTCCCGAACGTCTCAATGCCCTCAATGGCCAAGCCAAGCGCGAGCTGGCCGAGGCCTGGGCACGTGCTGCCGCAGACAGCGAAGCCCGCGCCATCGTCCTGCGCGGCGCGGGCGACAAGGCATTCTGCGCCGGCTCCGACCTCAAGGAAATCCAGGCTACCGGTGCGGCCGTCACCAGCGACGTGCTCGCCCGCGCCTTGCCCGATGTCGGCCTGGACCTGAACAAGCCGGTCGTCGCGGCCTTGCACGGCCATACCCTGGGCCTGGGCATCAGCCTGGCGATCCACTGCGATTTTCGCATCGCCCGACCGGACACCCGCTTCAGCTTTCCAGAAGTACGCCACGGCATGCTCTCCGGCTTCAGCGCGATCACGTTGCCAAGCCTGGTCGGCGAAGCGGCGGCCCTGGACATCATGCTCAGCGCCCGCAGCTTCAATGCCGAGGAAGCCCTGGCCCTGGGTCTGATCAACCGTATCGCGCAGGATCCGCACGCCGCCGCCATCGAGCTGGCGACGCAACTGGCCGGCCATTCGGCGAAGGCCATGGCATGGAGCAAGACCCTGCTGCTGGCCGACCGTAAACGGCGCCTGCAACAGCACATGGCGCTGGTCGACCAGGCCCGACAGGACGTCATGCTGTACCGATAACGACAAGTCCAACACTTAAAAGCCTCGCCAGTACTGTCAGGAACACCCACCACCAGGAACGGATAGCGGCCCCCGATTTCGGAGCCTCACCATGTCTCGCCCCACTTTTTTCCAGCCCAGGCTCAACCTGCTCACCGCAGGCATCCTCGGCCTGTGCGCCGCGCCCCTGGCCAGCGCCGCCGATACCAACAGCACCGACAATGCCCTGCAGACTGTCGTCGTCACCGGCGCTCGTGACAGCGGCCGTACCGTGGCCAAAAGCCTGGCGCCGATCGATGTGATCAGCGCTGACGACCTGGCCCGTTCCGGCAAGCAGAACCTGCGCGACGCCCTCGCCGCCAGCGTGCCCTCCTACACCAATGCCGCCGGCTTTACGGGCGGCACCGGGCTGTCGGTGAAGTCTGCGACCCTGCGCGGCCTGGGTGGCAACCATGTGCTGGTGCTGGTCAACGGCAAGCGCCGGCACAACACCTCGCTGATCTTCGTGCAGACCGCCGCCAGCTCCAGCGGCCAGTCCCCAGCCGACCTCGACCTGATCCCGATCAGCGCCGTGGACCATGTGGAGGTGCTGCGCGACGGCGCCGCCGCCCAATACGGCTCGGACGCCATCGCCGGGGTGATCAACATCATCCTCAAGAGCAACCGGTCCGATGGCAGCGCCAGCGCCTTGTACGGCCAGTACGAGAACCGCATCGGCGGCAAGGGCAA
>Ga0157363_1002739_pt1 | contig 15649 bp, 2 predicted proteins | sample AttsexASBM1_FD_111477 | JGI IMG/M metagenome (GOLD analysis project Ga0157363, IMG submission 111477) | Fungus gardens microbial communities from leaf cutter ant in Ribeirão Preto, State of São Paulo, Brazil - Atta sexdens ASBM1 | ecosystem: Host-associated > Fungi > Mycelium > Unclassified ...
ATATGATTAAAATTTTTACTTGGAGATTACTATTTGAATCATTTATATAAGTATTAGATTTTTATTTTCACTTAGATCTCTGTAATAATTTAAATAATTATTTCATAAAAAAAAAATATATATATATATATTTAAATGTGATAAAAAACAGTGTAAATATAAAAAAATATATATATATATATATATATATATATATATATATATATATATACTATATACTATACTATATATATATATATACAATAATATTTACATATATACATATTTTTTCAATGTTTCATCACTTTATCTATATAAAAAATTAAATAAACATTATTATAGCTTTTTTTTGTTTGTAATAAAATTGATGTTTAGATAGTTTTAGTTTACAGATAGTAAGTAATAAAGTTCTTTTTCTTAAATTATCGCATTGTTCCTCATTTAAATAAAACTTCAACTAACATATACGTTGGTCATATCACAAATTAACAATCCATAGATAGCACATTATTTGCATCTTTCTAAGGGATTATTTAATTGATATTTCACTATGTAAAGAAACTATAGAACTTAATGAAGAATAACTAAGTATTAAAATATCTGAATTAAAATTTTTGTTTTTCTTATCTTTTCTCGGGTCAGCTTCTCGTAAAAATAGATTCAATAGATTTAGACAAATAGTGCTAAATTAAGGATTAACAATGATAAACTCAATAAAATCAGTTTTATGTATTTATTTTTAATAAAAATAAAATAAATCAAAATATAGAGCAACAAAATATTTGCTTTTGTATGTATCAGATAAGAATTTAATTTATCATAAACAGAAAAGCTATAGCTTAATGATTTAACACGTTAAGTGCCTCTTTTATTTCACTTTCCATTTACGCCAAATGCCATCCATTAATACCATCTATTAATTTTTAATAAAATATTATATTCTCTACTTACTTTAAATTCCTCAAGAATTGAATTTAAATGAAATGTTTATCCTCGGTACGCAAGGATGGGCACGGTGACATAACTTAAACAAAAAATTGAGCGCTGGTTCGTAAAGGCTGGCGTGGTGTAAACGAAAAGTCTAGTGTCAGTCCATAGGGACCGGCGTGACATTTAATGTGTTAAACAGATATGATATAATATTAATATCATATATTAAAGCGCATGAATATGTCGATACAATATTAATACAGTATCAGTTATCAAATTAATTAAATAGCTTTTTTTTTATAGATATAAGGTTTTTTCAGATTAGGTAATTATCTCATAATACTTTAGGGTAAAATTGAGAAGCAACATATTATTTGTATTTGTAAATTTGTTGCTTCTTTTCAGTTTTTTTTCTGTCAATAATGTAACGATATTGTCATTATTTTTTACAGTAACGAATTGAATTAAACTGTGTTTTTATTATTATTTTTATTTCCTGTTATCTTTGTATTTACTTAATATCGCATTATTTTTTATTAGATAAAAATATTTTAATTAAATAAAAATTTTAATGTTAAAAAATATTTTTTACTTCAAATTATCATTTGTGAATTAATCTAAAAAAATATACAAATATAAGTATATAGTATTATAAATTATAATTATAAATTATAATTATAATAATTTATAGAAGTTTAATATATATATATATATATATATACACGCATATATACATATATATATATAAGAAAAGTTTGAGATACATATATATATTTCAAACTTTTTTTTAGATTATAAATTATTATAATTATAATATAAAATTAATTTTATATTATAATTTATAATGGAAATTTAGATAAGTATTTAGCTATATGTATGATTCTTACGTGGATGCCATGCTGCCATATCAAGCCCGTATTTCTCGTTCTGTACATATCTAGACAATTGTCGATATCTTTACGTATTTTGCGCAGATATTTTATATAGTAAAAAAAACTACGCAAAATACATAATGATACCGATATATAACTGTCCAGCGTAACCGGTAAACATATATATAGGATAGCACCTCAGGAGCAAGCATGGCAAACTTGCAAACGCCACACCAGGGAGGATCCCGTTTGCTTACAAATTAATGGCCCACAGTATCGTTTGCCTACAGCTTAATTATCTATGCACACTATTGCACACAAAATTGTAAAATTAAGAGAAAAATTTTTGCAGCACACACTACACATTGTTGCGCACAAACTGCATTGCACATAACATTATTGCCTACAGATCGATCGCTTATGAGCACTTTTGTGTACAAATAAAAATTTCAGAAACGAAGTCACATTTGCCTACATGTTTTATTGTCTACAGCTCGATTGTCTACTATTCTCTATTTTAAAATATAAATTTTCTTTTATAAAAATATAAATTATTTTATATTTACGTAATTTAATCTTAATTTTAATCTTAATTTGTGTGCAAAAGTGCTTGTAGGCGATCGATCTGTAGGCAATAATATCATGAGTACAATGCAATTTATACACAATATAATAGTGTCGTGTGTACTGCAAAAGTTTTTCTCTTAATTTTACATTTTTGTGTGCAATAATACATGTAGGTAATCGAGCTGTACGCAATAATTTTTGTGCGCAAACGAATTATCGACAAAAGTGATGTAAGCAAACGATACTGTAGGTAATCAATTTGTAGCTAAACGGAATCCCCTATAGATCTCATTGGAATGGAAAGTCGGATGTCCATAGATATGGATCTTGTTTCATAGATCGATATACATATAACTTTACTCAAACATTTTAGCATTAAACTTTTTTATCGATGAAAATCCATTCAAGGGCATTCATTTGACATCATTTAGAATATTTCTGCCAAAATTCATATTGGACGTTTTCGAAAGTTCCCGCACTTGTAGCATATGTCTCTAAAAGGGAAGGCCGCTTAACTTGTAATTATTTGTAAATCGTGAAGTAACATCCATGCGTTTCGCATGTATTATAAATAATTACATATTAAATTGGCTATATCTTTTAACGCGTTGTACACTGCAGCATCACATCGATAGCAAGGTTGTGCAACACCGGTACAACTATACAATAGAGCAATGACCTTTTTATTGTGTTCACAAATGAAGTATGACATAATATATGTAATGTATATGTGATCAACTATATAAGAAATAAATTATTGATCCTTCCTTTGTCCATCCCGATCCTTCTTCTGCCCATCCCGATCTTTCCTGTGTCCGTCCCAGTCCTTCGCATTGCTAAGCGAAGTACTTAATGCCTTCAAAAGAAGTTTTGTCGTTACAAGTTCACCGTTACAAATTCATTTTGGAGAAGTATATCTATAAATTGAAATAAGAAAAATTTATTGATAACACAACAAATTTTTGTAATTAAAATATTACTAAAGCTTCTTCATTAAATTATTTATGTAATAATAAAATATTCAGTGCACCTTCTATACATGCATACAAATGTTCATCCTTCATAAGGGCTTTTCCAGGCGTTACTTTAGATGCTGTATATTCTATAGCGACATTACGTGTTATAATCATTTTAATCATGGATGTTATATTTTTAGATAAAGTGGTGGAATAATCCACATAACGGCGGAGATGCTCGCACTAGAATGATTAAATTTATATTAGCGAAATAAATATACATAAATAAGTATTTCTGAACAAAGTAATTGTGCTTACAAAATTCGATCGAAAATCAGTATCATCGTTCAGACGATCATTGAAGTTTTTAAAGTCTTCTTTGTTATTAATGGAAGCTTAATATTATATTTTTTTTTAAATATGTTATCCAAGTCTGCATTTCTGTTAGACTGTACTTGGTTCAACTGTATTTTGTTCTTTACTATCTTCATGTCTTCCACAAGACTTCCTACTTTGACTGATAGTGAATCTAATTCTGTAACCAAATTCAATTACACGTGCACATATGATTTAAATATTTAAACATATGATTTAAAATATTTTTTTTTAAACTTACTAATATTAATTTTTGTAGTTTCTTTCTCGAACATTTCCTGAAGTTTTTTCCAAATTGCACTGTCAGTGCTAAAAACATTCGATCCTATAATTCATACATTATAAATAAATTTATATCAGAAAATACAATATCTTTTGACAAACGACTAATAATCGAGCCCATTAGGATGTTCAAATAATTATTTAATTAATATAAAATTTAATTATTATAAGAGAAAAAATTTATATACATACGCTTCGACTCACAGAAGTCTTCATAAGTTCCTTAACATAGAATTTCTAATTACATTCTATCATACAGATACAAAAAGACATCCTTGGGACATGACAATATTTAACAGCATCGGAAAAATCATGTATAGCCATACATCCTCTTTTCTTTGAACTGCTGATTTATTTCACACCACTATCATTTTTACATATTTTGACTATCACAAACATTGGATTTAATTTGATTCTTGCCGGTTAATGAGGATTGTGGTTATGAATTTGATATTTTGACTATCTTATTGAGGATATGATATATCAAAAACTATTTCCACGGTTTTAATTAAGATGATTGTTTAGCAGACGATCGTTATCCACCGTTATTTATATCTTTATTTTTATCTGTCTGATAGAATGTAATTAGGAATTTTAACAAACTGATGAAAGCTCTGAATGGAAACATATGAATTTTTACTCTTATAGTAATTAAATTTTATATTAATTAAGTGATTATTTGAACATTCTAATGGACTCGATTATTGATCGTTTGTGGAAAGGTATTGTTTTTGCTGTGCATATATTCGAGCGTTACATATTACTTATTTTGTTACTAAATTTGTGCCAATTTTAAAATTGTTCATATTACATCATACCTGCAGTTGAAACATTGATGCTTTCACATAGAACGGGTATATTGGCGTCTAGTAATATCTCCAAAGATGTTTGCTCTGAAAAAAAAAAAATTGAAATATGTTTCCAAATATGTTATTATATCATTTAGTTGGAAAAAAGATTGATCCGATTTTTTTCATTCCAATAAGTGTTGAATCCATTAGCCTTTTCTTAACAAAGGAATATATGTATTATACCATTTCACAAATCTGTCACAGTATAGTTTTCTTTTTCTGTGTTTAATTACATTTTCTTTTGATACATTCAGAGCCGACTTAAGATATTTTTAACTCAGGGACAGATGTTAAAACGGAGCTCCTTTTATTCATAAGAATTGAGCATCTATTATCTATCCTATTATTATTCAATGCTAAAACAAGGATAAAATGATACATTAATTGCTTTCCAGATTAAAAAAAACATAAAAATGTGTACTTTTTTAATGAATATTGTATGTTTTATTGTATATACGAAAAAATGCAAAATTAAAAATTTTAATTATTTATTTGTATTCGATTATTTACTTTTATGAATAAAATACAATTTTAAGCTAAGGGGTCCCCTAAAAAAATAGGGCCCGGGACTGAGTTCCCTTAGAGCCCTCTTCTTTCCTCTTACATAATCCAGCCCTCTTAATCCTAAATATATTAGACAAATTCAATCTTAGTTCAATGAAACTCATAATTCATAGCGATAATAAATCTATTAATAATTATCAAATGCATAAATTATTATTATCACTATTACTAATTTTAGTTTGATCACTTAAAATATTTTTATTGATTCCATCAATAAAAAGTGATTTGCATCACAATCAATCCACAATATTCTCTTAATCTTTCATTAACATCAGAATTAATGGAAGACTCATTATTGCCGTTAACACTAAATATAGAAAGTTCAATTTGTATATTCTCAATATGACGAATATTCCGGAACAGTAAAAGAATAGTCACAGAATGTGCAAATGTCAATGAAATATTTACAATATTTTATGAATACTCCTTCCTTGTATACATCACAAAAATTATGCGAGAAAACAATACACATCTTCGCCAACAAAAGGTGAGAATATTCATGAATAAGAATCACCTGGGAAAAAATATAAAAAACATTTCGTCTGTGAAGTGAGCTGTAAAGGAGAAAGCATGAAATTTGTTCTTTATAGACATAATCTTTATAGACAATTTTATTTAAAAAATGATTCAGGGATAACCAAATCTGGAATTTTTGGAAAAATTAAAATTTTGCGGAATATATATAATAATATATGGAACATTCTCGGAATATTATATGTAACGATATATAAATAGAATTTTTAACCATTGAATTTATTTGAATGTTTTTACATTTTTTTAATGAATATTGCAGGAACTTAAAGTTAACTGGATGCACTTTCTTGACTACTTAGTTGTAGTGGTACAAATATAGAAGATATTGATACTGATGTTTATTCAAATAATATTCAAGAAAGTGCATCCAGTTAACTTTAAATTCCTGCAACTTATCATAAAATGTATTCATTTTGTTTAAATAATCAGATTAAAATTTTTTATTTGTCGATATTTTTGCGCTTAGAAGTTTATTAAATTGCATTGTAAATAAATATTAAGAATATCTCTTCTATCTCAAATTTTGATAAAAATACTTTCAATATACGATACATTTTCGCGTAAAAAATACGTTTGACAAGAAAAAAGAGTAATTATTCAGTTTAGCCTATGCCATCTCAAAAATCAATGAAATTAAATTTATTCGTGTTTTTGCATAAAATAAAAGACTCTGGCAGAAAAAAAGCGTTATTTTGTTCTGTGAGACTGATATTAATCATTAAAGTTTATGACTATTCAAGTTTGGAAGTCTGTCACAACTACGAAATATTGCGATGCAAACATGCGCTGCTATATTTACATTCTTTGTGACCACATGCGTTTTAGGCATTTCTCGTTGTAATATTCTTATCACATTATTCATTGGAAATTGAAGAAATTGCGAATTAAAATTTTAGACCAATCAGATAATTTTAATTTTAGTCTGTTATTTCGTTATGATTGGCTGAATTCTAATCCTTAATTCACAATCCTCAATCTCCAATGCGCAGTGTAATACGGGCATTAGAATGCCTTTATACATAATTCGCAAATTGCAAAACGTAGCATTTTTACAAATGCTAACGCAAAATGACAATCACTCCACGTAAGGTGAAAACTAACTACACGCAAATGAAAAGATAAATGCAAATCTTCATTCTATGTCTGCGTTACGAATTACGTTTTATGATTTGCGAATTATAAAAAAGCATCTTAATAGAGTGTACGAAATTCGAGGAATGACTCTACACTAAAAATAATAAAAACTGAACGGATTAGACAGATCTTTATGTAAGTATAGGTAAATATATAGAGTGTGTATTAATTTAAGGATTCTTATACATTTCCTATCCAGCGCTCATTAAATTTTATGAATAAATTACTGTGAATACCAGCCCGTTTCCATATAAGATGCGAATCTGCTATGGACCATGTCGGATTTTTAAATAAATTTTAATTTGATTGCCAAGCCATTTCCATATCAGGTCCATATCAGATGCTAGGTCTTTTTTTTATGGGCTGTGTAAGATTCTTTCAAATGATTATGGCGTGGCAAAGCATCATGACGCTGCCGAGGACATTTCTATGAACAAATAGTATTATCATTGTTATGAATGAACAAGTAATATTATGATTTTTGCATTTTTCAAAATTGATCATTATACTGTCATTCATCAAAAATTAATCTCGGCGGTTTGCCATTGCTTTCCGAAAAGTGTTGATGAAATAAAATCATCTTATAGATATTGTGGGTTAAATCTGGATCTTTGATATATAAAACAACTATGCAACTCTTTATATCACGATCATCAAATTTTAACTATTGAATAACATAATTTAAAAAAATGTCTCACTTTAGCATTATAAGAAATTAAGTAACGAAAAAAGGTAAGAAATCATTACTTTCTAAGTAATGGTAATGGTAACGCATTATTTTTATTATAAAATAATGTTTCCAATTTTGCTTTAGGGAAATAACATGTTGGCAAATAATAACTTGTCATGTATAAAAATATAAGTGTATAAAGGATTAAATTAAGCGCTATTCGTAAAATAAAAGCGTTACGCAATATAATAATTTAAAATTATTAAATACTGTATGAAAATTATTACACATATATTGCATTTCACATATTTAATAATATAATGAAAATGTGGTATATGAAACAGATATACCATCACGTGACAAACAACATTAAAGAAATTAGTAGAAAAAATGTTCGTATATTTGAATACTGTAAATTGTACATTATTATAAATTTTATTAATTTAATTTATTATTTTATTACATAAAAATTTCTTATTGACGATAACAAATGCATACTGAAATGTTTTATAATAGAAAAGAATATTATTTAGGATATTATTTCGTGAGGCATTGAATTAGGATAAATTGCTTATAATATTCATGAAGCAATGTTTGTGTTTTCATTTTCTTTTGTATAAATAACATATTATATATATATATATAAACACCCATACATATATATACATGGACCCAGCAAATCAAAACGTAACTTAGAGAGCAATTATATAATTTAGTAAGAACAATGATATTTCATGGACATTTAAGTGTCACTTACGTCTCCATGAAATATATCATTATTCTCCAGTACATTATGTAATCATAATAATTATTTAAAAATGTAATCTAACACACATTTAACTCTCAAAATACATAACATAAATACAACTATCTTTCAACAATTTAATGAATGTTATACTTATATATTACATATAAAATATGTATACAGATAGATTGAATTTATACAAGTTCCAGCCATTAGGGGTGTATTCTAGAAGATACTATTAGTATTTTTTGTGTCATTCTTATGTTCATCCTTATTTTTTATTTAATAAACGATATAGATGAAATGATACAAATAATTCTAATAATGTCTTTCCGAACACAATAAATGTTGCAGATTGCTCACGATCAGTTCAAAATTGAATGTTATATATCTAACGCATCTTTTTTTATATACATTTTACTCATTCTTCAATTTTTATCATTATATCCATTTTGTATATATTTTATATAGTGTAGAAATATAAAAAAGACGTTTATATTACATTGCAGTAATAAATATATTAATGATAATTTCTGATATAGAAATGATGTGTTCGATTGCTGACATAAAACCGTATCAGTACGCTATATTTATTTATTTTATAAAATGTTATATGTAATATTCTTGATATTCGTGTATTACATCTAAGTTACATGTTGTGATTTGCTGGAAATTCCATTATAATGAGAATTACTCCATCATTGACAATATCAAATTTAAAATTATTATATAACTATATCTGGACAAAAATAGTGTAATGATAAAATAATTAAATATTCACACTTATGTGATACTGTACTGTATCAATTATAAAGCAGCTATTAAAGATAAAAAGCGAGAATGGTTTAATCCATAAATGAAACGGGAAATTTTGACATATCGTTTTACAGCAGGAAAATTTACGGAAAATTATTATTATTATTATTATGTTATTACTATTATATGTTACTATTATTTATTATGTTACTATTATACATCATTTGCTCTTTGAATATTAGTATGCATTTTCGATATCAACATCAAAAACGTGTTCAAAACATTCTAACTTATTCTAAAATAAATGAATAAAATGTCATCAAAGAGTATTTATTTCTATCTCCGAGAAAATACACGACGAAATGAACACTCAATTAATTACACTATAACCGAGTCTAATTAAAAGCAGGTTAATTCATTCATTTTTCGAGAATAAAGTCTTTATAACAATTTTCATTTTATAGTAACTTCATCTAAGGCTATCTTTAAATATTTTAAATACTTATAAATTTCTAACATCTAAAGCATCTTTGTACATAAAATACACCTTTCTTAACGTACACCTCAAAATTGAGCAATAAATTATTTTATTATTGAACATTTTTAAAAACACTGTCTCTTTATAAAAATAAATGAAACATTACATAAAAATTTTAATAATATTAATTTTTAACGATTTATTAGGATTGTATAATGTGAATACACAATAAGTAAGAAAGAATGCCTATATCAGTCTTTAAATAATTTTATGTGAATTTATAATATATATAGTCTCATATTATAGTCTCTTGAATTGCACGCCAAATTGATTTTTCAGACTTGAAAATGCAATTGAACTATGTAATATCGTAAATTAAATTGACAAGCAATTTAATAATTTGATGTTTAATTGCATAACTTAATTTTATTGAAAATCTATAAATAAATTTATTACGAAAAATATTACCTCCAGAAGTCGATCCCGGATCTCTAGCATTCCGTGCTAGCATCCTAATGCGGAGTCTACAATAGAAATCGTAGCGATTACAGTCGAATATGAGAAGAATAATTGAGTATGAGTCAATTTTTTATGACTTAAAACCGTACGACTGTTATGACTTCTATTGTCTTCGCATAAGATTTCGCATAAGCCTTTAGATCAAAGGAATCTTAGTAATATTTCTCGTAATAATAATCAATATGGATAGGAACATATATTTTTCACGCAACGTGTATAAATAATAATAAATTAAATAACTTAAATGCTAATTTTTCTATACGTCCAAATAGATTTCAAAAATATTATTCGAAAATAGAACTTGATTAATTATTTTAAAAAAGAATATATAATACAATATATAAGAACATATAACTATAAATTATATCATATATTATATTTTCTTAATATTTGACTAAATTTTTTTCTGTGAAAATATGAGATAATAATAAATAAAAAAATGTATTAAATTTAAATTTCGTATTTAAAAATGAATAAAAAAATTAATTCATTTCTTTTAATGATCAAAGTAGCATTGATCGTGTAGTTGTGCGGTCAGTTGATCAGTGAATCAATCGAGCGGGATGACACTATGGTACATACTATGGTGAACCTTCTTCATGTGTCGCTGAAAATTGCATCGTTGATGAATCCTCTTGTTACAATAGGGGCACGAATTTTGCGGCTCCATGTTGCATTCTTCTCGTAAATGACGGTTTAAGGTGCTCTTGTTAACGTAAGATTTAATGCCGCACTTGTGGCAATTATATCGTTTATGAGGAAGCGTGTTCCGCGACTTCCGCTTCGTTCTACCTGTAAACAAAATTTGAATAGTTATTAATGCGTACGACATTCATTCAGCATTCGACAAATATGTGCTCGTGATCTTTATGATGCGTTGTTTATGCGGATTGAGACTTGTTTATCTTACCTTCAGTTGGTTTTATTCAAATTATTGGAATTCAAATGATAATGTTTGTGATTAATAATGATTAGATCTTGACAATTCACAGGAAATGACGTATTTGACAAACCCAAAAACATTTATATTGCTTGATGTAAAGGATTCTTGTAATTATCTCTTAATTATAATATCAAGAAAACATTTTTAAAGAATGTATTTTTCATTTTATTTGTTTCAATATGTATTATTTTAGCATCTTCCAAATCTTCAAGTCATACTCTTGTTGACAAATCGTCTCATTTACAAAAATAATATATTTAATGTAATGGAATATGAAACTTTCGGTTATTCAATTGTGCGCATTAATTTAAAATACGCATATAATATAATTTTATAAATTAGCAATTACATAAACTACAATAAAACACAGTAAACGGGATCACATATAAGGCCTCGATGAATTTCATTTAACATCCAAATTACAAAAATTAGTCAACTTATCACAGAATTATTTTGATTACAAAATTGAATTTAGTGAAAAGAGATCTTCCAGCGGTGCAGCTATCGATCTCATCAAAATTCTTAAATGCTAATACATACCTACATACCTAATATTTTTTATACGACAGTCTAATTGTGAAAACCCTCTACACGTACACAGGTAGGAAAAGTTCGAAAAACTGGCCAAAGATCTTGACGTTTGGATAAAACTAATGATTTCATATTATAAATAAAATGAAGAATCTCTAACTAAATTATATAAATTATATTATATATCAGATATATTATATTATATATCAGTTTATTTCGATTTGGCAAAATGAAAGTGAAAAACAATGAAAATGAAAAAGACACTGAATCTGAAAAACTTTGTTTTGTTAGCCAGTTTTCGAATTTCTATCCCGCTATGCAGTGATAAGATTATAACATATTTTTATTATGCGATCATCAATGAAGTTAATGACTCTTAAATAATATATAGATTAATATATAAGCATTTTAACTGCCTCTGTATATAAGAACAGCGATGGACTTATATCTTTAATCAAAGTCTTTAATTTTTGTCTCAAGTCGTTAATATTTATCTCATGAAAAATTATTTCAAAAAAATTTTTTTTATAAACATAATGTATTAATTCTTTTTATAATATAATAAAATAAAAAAAATTATTTTTGTCCAAAATTAGATATAATAAAAAATTAGATATAATAAAATTAGATATAATAAAAAATAATATAAATTTTATTTTAATTAACATAATTTTATTTAAAAAAATAATTAGCGTTAATTTTAAAGACAAAAAATTGAATATTTCAGATAAAAAATGAGATACGTATCAATATATATATATATATATCGCATGTTTTAGCATTGTTTATCGCCACTGATTCATCACTGTGTGCGAAAAAAATGGTTAATAGATGTAATAATATATAGAATAATAGATGTAATATATAGATGTAATATATAGAATATAACAAAAACTATAAATTTTGCAAAATGCTATTCTCGATTTCGATAAAAGCTGTGAATTAATTAATTCTCCTATGTTTAAAAGCTCTTCGCAAAAAATGTTAGTTATAATTGCATTCTTCATAGTAGCACACATGCCCATATTTTTATTTATTTTCTAATACATCGTAATCTTCTTATATCTTCAATGTTCTTTCTTGACAAATCATATTATTTCTTAAACTCGCATATTTAAGACGTTTCTTGAGCCTTCGCAGCAATTCACAAAAGAAAATATCAATTTTTCGCAATTTTTATCAAATACATATAGTTTTCAATTATGATATAATGGCTTGTTCAGCAGAAAAAACTTTGTAACTGTTACAAGATTCTTTAATATGACTTTTATATATTTAGATCCAGTGAGGAACTAAGGCAAGATCAATTATATTATATTAACAATATAACTGCATGTATAATGGTCAAGTGACAGTAAACAATTATGCGCCAAATTGACAAAATAATTTATATTTGTTCTTCTTATGTGTTACAACAATTTTTTTTCTTCTTACGTTTTGATTCCATTCAAGCCACCAGCTTCAGCGAGTTACATTGATTTCCCTGTGCAAACATATATGTTCGAATAAATGTGTCCAATATATATGTAGTAGGATGAATCTTTTTCTTCTTTATAATTGAGGAGTGTAGCATTTCAATAGTTGTTTATCTACGCTATACAGAATGTACAGCGTTCACAGATATTGGATGCTAAACAACTATTGGATGTTAGCATAACTTTTTGCTGTATAATTTACTTAAGCTCGAAGGTGATTATTGAAGAGACTCATCCTTTATCATTCTTGTATTCCTCAACTAAATTGATAAATTAATGTGATTAAAATATTATTAATGCGCGGATAATCGTTGTCAAATAATATTACTATTCTACATGACTATCTGTATATAATTTTGCCGATAATGAAGATGAAGTATCAAAACATTCTAAAAACACATCCAATTCAAACACAAACATTCTTTAACGGAAGTTGTGTTACGTATAAAATTAAATCCTCGTCTTGATAGATTTATTTTTAAAAAACTTTTTTGTAAATGATTAGTGTCTGTCTGCATATATATATATTGTGTAAAAAAAAATGTTATCTTCGTGATTATGTGAACTTCTATAATATATTAATGTATGCATAATGTAGAAATTCGGTATCAGATTATGAATTTAATCCGTTTTTTTTTTGCATTTTTATGTGCAACATTTCGTAGATCAATCTTTTATTAAAATATTTTTCATTGTCTAAAATTGTCACATTCTACCAGTTAAATTCATGATCACATCGTAACTTGAATTTTTCTAAAATGATCGAAAGACAAGGAACCGTAAACTATGCTTTTTTCTTTTCTTTTTTTTTCTGTCGTTGTCATCTAAAAGTTTTTCTTTTACAAAATGATTTCAATCGTGTATTAATAGTATCAAATATAAAATTGATGGGATGATAGTCATTGTCTGAAAACGTTTCTACAATTCGTCTCAAATTTTCTTCATGAAATTTTGGATGCGCTAATAAAGATTCTGATTTATCAGGCTCATTAAAACACCTCTTTTTTGTGGGAATGGAAACAATGGGATAAGAAATTGTGCTACCTTTCTGAAACCGTAGGTTTATGATTATATGTTAAATTCTAATTTCCCATTGTTGATTATGGAGACGTTCAAAAAATTTAACTTATCACTTCCTTAGTAAATTCAACTAACGATAACAGTTTTTTTATCCGTGTTAATCTCTATCCTAGAAGCATGTTTAATAATGGGTATATCGACCTATTTCTTAAATTTAAGAAAACTTCAGGATTCAATTTTAATCTTTTTGATATTATTTTCTATATTCTTGATCAGCTCAAACAATTTTCTTTTCGACTATTTGTAGATAAGGAAAAATTACTTTCTAATTGTAAAAGGCGTGGATGTTATTAAGTATTATTTCTTCCGTGAGAGAGAGAGAGAGAGAGAGAGAGAGAGAGAGAGAGAGAGAAAGAAAGGGAGGGAGGGAGGGAAGGAGGGAGGGAGGGAGGGAGGGAGGGGGAGAGAGAGAGAGAGAGATTTACAAACCATTTATTTTCGTATATAACGATGATATATTCGTTACTTTTGTAAAGGAAGAAAATTTTATTATAATTTCTGTTGTCTGTCTTCCTGAGATTGTAAAATCAAGTCAATAGTATATGAATATCTCTCATTTTCTTGTAAAGATACATGAATATCAGATTGATTTTGTGTGATATATAATTTCTTTATGTTTCTTAATCATTCATTTTTTTTATTTATAATTCTATGTTCATGTAGAGATATCTGGAAAAATTCTGTTTTGCAAAAAATATATATACGAGCATGATATACAAAAAATATATCACATATATGAGCGAGGATCAATTATAAATTTGTCTTGTAATATACAGAGTCATGGTAGAATGATACAAGATGAAGCGCAGTCGTCCAAAAGTAGTATAAAGGAGCCAATTAATTATGCCCCATGATGCAAAATTCAAATATGACTGATAGCAGAGCGTTAAGTATCAGCTGATACATTTACAGTGTATTTCGAATAGGAATTAAGCCAATTTAATAAAATTTGGCGATAATGGGGAATCAGCTTCGACAATTATTTATTGTCATACATTATTGTCATACTTATTCGTTGTTATTAACGTTTTCCAGTTTAATTTATATAATAAATTTTTAATAAATTATAATAAATTTTATAAATATAGTATTTTCACTTCCAATTAAAATTATACTTTGAAATTACTTCGCTTCTCTCCGTGGCTGATTGCTCGAAATTTTAAGCTACCCCCTCCATGTCGATATGATGCGCAACATTTCACCTTATTAATTTCATCATGAGAGTGATGTAATACGACTTAAATGTATTATTTAATTTTATCATAATAAGTATTCTATTAACAATTACTGTTTGTAACTTATTAAATTTATTCATCGATTAAGGATGATGGAAATTCAATTCTAAATTCTGAACTTGGTAAAACTGTTGATATAATGATACAATGTTTTGTAAATAAAATTTCAGAAA
>Ga0157363_1002740_pt1 | contig 15648 bp, 7 predicted proteins | sample AttsexASBM1_FD_111477 | JGI IMG/M metagenome (GOLD analysis project Ga0157363, IMG submission 111477) | Fungus gardens microbial communities from leaf cutter ant in Ribeirão Preto, State of São Paulo, Brazil - Atta sexdens ASBM1 | ecosystem: Host-associated > Fungi > Mycelium > Unclassified ...
ACACACACACACACACACACACACACACACACACACACACACACACACACACACACACACACACACACACACACACACACACACACACACAAAGATGCTTTTACAATTTGATTCGGTCTTAATAATGAACTGTATGTTGCGTAGAACGAGCTCTATTGTTTGCGGTGTCACGATAAAATGGGAATCCCAATTTGTGGCGCCTGTCGACGTCCCATCGAAGAACGCGTAGTAACGGCACTTGGCAAACATTGGCATGTGGAGCATTTTGTATGTGCTAAATGCGAAAAACCCTTCCTGGGTCATCGCCATTATGAGAAAAAAGGTCTTGCTTATTGCGAGACTCATTATCATCAATTGTTTGGGAATCTCTGCTTTGTCTGTAATCAAGTTATCTCTGGAGATGGTATGTACCTGATATATGACAGATATAAATATCACAAGTTAATTTATAAATTGCGTACAATTCATAAAAATTGTTTAGTTAATAACTTTTTAATAAATAACGAGTGATGAAAAAGTTCAATGACATTTTCCTTCTTCAGAGTTAAAGTTATTTGGAGGTCATTCGGGTCCGATTGTAAAGAGAAAGGTTTATCTTTTTTATTACAATTTTTGTTTTTTTTTTCTAGTTTTTACGGCGTTGAATAAGGCATGGTGCGTTCATCACTTTGCATGTGCATTCTGCGACCAGAAGATGAATCAGAAGACCAAGTTTTTCGAGTTTGATCTAAAGCCCGCGTGCAAGAAATGCTATGATAAGTTTCCGCAAGAGTTGAAAAAGCGGATGCGACGTATGTACGATCTGAATCCTAAGAGGATTCCATCAGCATAAATATAGATCTCAGCTTCGGCGAGATCTCTTCTATGTAATTCTTCAGATTTAATCAATACTCATTGATTTGCTTATAGTGCCTTTTTTGTCTTAATATTAATATAAGAAACTACATTTAACTATTTGTCATATTGTAAGCTACATAGAGCCTATCAAAACTACTTATTTATCAGTTGCAACACTTATAATTGCTATAATTATTTTTTAATAAAAGATATGAGTGCATCTTCGACTTAAAATATCTTTTCTAATTTGGTATCTACGAATAGGAGAGTGTGCAATAGTTTTTCTATATGTATACATTTTGTGTATGTGAAATGTAATATTAGTTTACACACACACACACACACACACACACACACACACACACACACACAGAGAGAGAGAGAGAGAGAGAGAGAGAGAGAGAGAGAGAGAGAGAGAGAGAGAGAGAGAGAGTGTGTGTTTCAGATCTAACTTACCTGCTAATGACAGAAGTTATTTTGAAATTAAAATTCTATAATTTTTCATTTAAAACTAGCAAATTATACTGTCTTTACGCATTCGATATGTGCATATAACGCAAAATGCTAAAAGTAAAGCTAATAGTTGAGTAGATAATAGTTGTCTATTATTATCGATATAAATAATTACATAAGCGAAAATGAAATCATTGATATTTCTAATTTTTTATTTGGAGACACGGTAGTGTTTTAGCGCTAAGCATCATGGCGCGAAATACTTATTATGTTAAAAAAATATTTAGTCTAAATATTATTAAATTTTCGTCTTAAAATGTTTCAAGTATCTGCCATTAGCAGGTGGTGCGTTAGATCTAAAATGCACTGTGTATGTGTGCGTGTGCGTGCGTGCGTGTGTGTGTACACACATAAATAAATAATAAATAAGAATTAAAAAACAATCGGAAATTGAATAAATTTCCAACTGTAATTTATTTCTTATTTACTTATTTATTTACCCATTTATTCATATATTTATTAATTAATATAAAAAATTATAATAAAATTTTAATCAGGAAAATGTATAGTAAGCGCGAGCAGCTCTATGACATGCTGCGCTTCTGCGTATTCCCGACTGAGTGCAATTTGATTGATCAACTTTAATCATTAATAATTCGGTAAATAACAATCAAGATCAAAATTGGGAAAGAAACTTTTAGTTCAAAATTTCATCATCTTTCATTCCAAGAAATATTGTAGCGTTTTCGGCCGGGTTTGCACCAACTTGGGTTGGAAAATGCTTTGCTACCGGGTGACGTTATATGTTCTATCAATAGGAAAGCACGAAATATCATTAATTCAATCCAGGTTGGTGCAAACTAATGTAAACCGGTCAGGCTGAAAACGTTATTAATTAAGAGTTATGGACAACTTATATACACATACAAGTAATCGCATTTTATGAAACTACTTATGTACATTAATTTTAAAATATGTATATTTAAACTTGATTAAAACTTGAGCTTATGTAAAAATATTCATAACAAAATGCAGGATAAACAATAAGACGTGCCTAATAACAAAAAATGTATAATAAAAACGGCATTTAATGGAAGTATCTAATGAAATTTTATTTACAAATCAAGGCATTAATTTTATATTCACACGCATAATCCTTTCTCTACTCTCACTCATGTTAAAATTTTTAACCCGTTCAAGGTCATAAAAAAATATAAAAATGTAATTATTTTCCACAAGTTTTACTTTTCTCATCAGTTATTTTTAATTTTCTCATTTATGTCAAGTATACTTTTCATAATAGTCGGTCAAGGAGAAATCCTTGCAGTCACTTTCATTTAATCCTAGAATACTAATAATATATAATAAAAAAATAGCATGTAAGTTTAGCAGTTTTTCTTTTCCTTCTCTTTATTTTTTCTTATCCATTAGTTTATTTCTAATGAATGTTTATTTTGGTATTTTTTTAGGAAAAAATCTCAACATACGTAAATTTAACGTATGATTATTATTCTTAAAAGTATGATTAGTATTCTAAGATTAACGCTACATGTAGCGCTAAATGTGGTCAATTGATCTTGAACTTTAAAATGGTAAAATAATCGATTCAGCCACACACATACACACACACACGCACGCACGCACGCACGCACGCACACACACACAGTTCGATGACGTCAAAGAGGCAAGGGAATCTCGAGAAATTTCTCTGTGATGACCTATGCTCTTATAAAAGCACATAAAATCATGATAATTTGAAGGACAAAACTTCTTAGGTAAAATAAAAAACCTATAAGACCAGATGAAAGAGAGAGAGAGAGAGAGAGAGAGAGAGAGAGAGAGAAAGAGAGACTTTTAGATTGAATGATATATAACATGACCTATCTTATTATATTTAGAATATTTTTACAAGATTTCGAAGCCGATATTTCTCGGTAGGATTCAGTTTGAAGAGATTCATTGACACGACGATGTCAACTTTTTTTTTGCTTGTTCAAGCAACATTCTAAAGACGTAAAAAATGTAATCACAAATTGATGACTAGGATGATAGAATCTGAAAGTTGTGAGACAATGTATGCGATTAATCAAATTTTATAATATAAATAATTGTATTTGATAAATAATTATACTTAAATATACTTATTTATATATTAATTTGAAAATTGCGCCAAGTATAATTATTTGTATAAGTACATAAATCTCTACCTTAGGAATAACTATACTTGATAGCAAATTAATTTAATTTGTTTGATAGCGACTTCTAAATCGATTAAAAAATCATCCAGTATAATCATTTGTTCACAAATTTAATTATTCGCATGCACACGTCTCGGCCGATTTGTGACTATATTTATATGTTAATAAGTCAAACAAATTAATTTGTTTAATTATATCGTAAAAAAACTATTTGCAATTATAATTATATATAGCAAAAATCAATTACTGTATATATTTATTATTTATCAAATTAATTAACAATCACACGTCAATCATTATAAACAAATTTCTTTAAATTTATTTCTCCATAATTTCACGATAAAAGAAAATGAAGATAATATGGATTTTTTTCAAAATTTTAATGCTATTTTAAGTTTGCTTTCATGATTGTACATGCTTTTGTACGATTGTCTTGATAGATCTCCTTGTAAAATTACAAAACATATAGATGACATGGTAGGCTATTGTGTCGCCTAAACTAGCGGTACAAATATCCGCTATAATTATCGGTACAAAGATCACAATCACCGTACGTAGTTCGTATTTAACGCTACATGTGCTCAAAAGAACTTGTTTGCAAGTAAGCTTAGTTCGTATTCACGATCACGAATAATCGTTGAACATGACCGCTCATTAATACTCTATATGGTATTTAATTACCGGATATAAAGGTCGCGATTCTGCGAGGATAACGAAGGCTGAAGGCGTGACCAACCATATTTACTGCTAATTGTGCAACGCGAATTCGTGCCAGTGGTTTCGAAAAGTCTATATTCACATTCTTGTTTGGCGTCACCGATCTCAACGCGACTATCTAATTCTGATTTCATTTGGATAAGGACAGCATAGAGGATATATACATTTACATATGTATATAATCTTAAGATTCTATTCTGGGATATAATCGCAGATAGCCGCATTTTATGCGGCAAAGCGCCATCGATGTGAACATAGAATCATGCTATTTTATTGCGATGCAAGCGGCGACGCGGGCCTTCAACGGGTTAACAAGAAATTACGGGAAAAAAATTTATACAATTCGCAATAATACAGTAATGATAATAATAATAATAATAATAATAATAATAATAATAATAATAATAATAATAATAATAATAATAATAATAATAATACAATTTTATACGACACGCGACGCGCAATTCAAAAGTCGCGCGCCTTCTTATCTACTTATTTTTTTATTTCGCGTTTTTTTTTAAAGAAATTTTCTTGGAACTCTGTATAAAATTTTCGGTTCAACTTGAAACGCCGCACAACAGTCGTCACTTGGCGAAAGCCTCGAACGCTATTTTTTCTTTTCTTTTTACACATTCGTACGATACATATATACGTACACGCATCACACACACGCACATATACGCACGCATGCACACAATGTTTTACAAATACATGTCAATATTTTAGAGAGTGAATCTATACACTGAAATAAGTGAAAAACATATGGACATATTCTACATATCTTAGTATTCGAGTTATAGATGATTAAAGGAAATATTCTTGGTGTTCATGCTTCGTGTTTTAATACACACTACTGCATTGCAATACTGAAAGATATTATTTGTAAACATTAGATAAGGTCACGTGCTAAGCGTGCAATAGCGTTTGTTGAGACACAAGAAGGACATTTTTCTTTAATCATTCGTAACTCAAAAATTAAAGAATGCAGGACATATGTTCATGTTTTTATTTATTTTATGTGTAGATTCACTCTAAATATTGACATGCAATTATAAAACACTTAGTATATTACACAATATGTATATAAACACGCACGCACATATGTATGTTTGGTTTTATGAATAATTGTGAGAGTTATTTTGTTTAAAAATATTTAAATAAATATTTAGACTTAAACAAAAATTTTAAATTTGTTAAATTTGGTTTTAGTGAATTTTATTTTTTCACTGGTACATATATAGATATGTAATATGTAGATATGTATTTTTTATTACAATTTTGTAAGGTATTTAATATATTCGAAATGTGTGATTTTCGATAATCGTTCATGAAATATTGTCACTGGTATTGCTTTTAATTATGAGGAAAAAACATAAAAATAGAGTAATTTAAACATTTTATGTAAATCTTAAACAAAATAACTTTAATCAAAAAATTTTTTATAACTTATTTTATAAAATAATGGTGTACACATTTAAACCAAACACACACGCATGCATGCACGCACACACGCACGCACGCACGCATGCACTATACATTTGATTTCATTATGCGCAGCAAGGCGGTCCGAAATCATGATGCGATTTCAAGAGGGAGCATTATTAGCAACGCTATCTCACTCTGCGTTTTTTTTTTGCTTCAAATATATCAAGATATTACGTGTTTGCATATGAAAAGTCGAATTTTCAAGTCCGCAAATATAAAAAGACCTCCAACATATGTATATGTATACATATATAATCTCTTGCGAATAAATAAATAAAATGAACACCACTCTTATGTAAATTACATGATCTTGTATAAACTGTACATTCTCGCGTAATTTAGTTTCCGAGATTACAGGATTCCTTATCTTATTAATATAATATAATCTAATAATATAATATAATCTTCTTAATTTCTTAGTAAACTTATTCTTAGAGATTATATTTAACAAAAAAATGGACTTTTCATACGCAATAACGTAATAATAATAATGCTGTGCTGTAGCTAAAATGCTTTAAGATCCTTGAATCCTTAGATTCTTCTTTGCGTTTGTGAACAATTTTAATCTATGTATCTGTGCATCCTTGAATTCCTAGATTCTATTGTACATAACTTCAAATCCTTGGATCTTTAATTCTTTGGAATTCTAGCCCGACCAATTCATGAACTGCTTGATATATTTCAATCCTCCAAAAACGTTTTTGATTTCTCAGAGTTGATTTGTTTCCGATTATTGAATTTTTAATAGCTTTCCAATTCTTCTAATATCTTAAATAAATTCTTCTCAATCGTCCTATCCACGATTCTTAGTTTCTAGATCATAGATTACTACGCTAACGTGAATTTTTTAAGTATCACAAAACAGTATTGGATCATTGCACGCTTAATATCGATGGATTAGTGGACTTTTGCATTCTTACAGTCTTGGATTTCAGAATAATAGATTTCGATTCTAATATTGTCGACTCCTTGACCGAACAGAGAGAGAGAGAGAGAGAGAGAGAGAGAGAGAGAGAGATCCATGGATTTTTTAATTCCTCTAAATTCTTATTCAATTTTTCAGATACTTAAACCTATGGATTCTCGGATCCTTGAATCGTGCACAGATTTGTCCCGGAACGAATGGTCGTATGTAATAGAGTCGTTTTGATGGGCGTTATTACAAAGAGAATATTATGATCCTACGCGCATGCGCGCGTATAATATAATAACGTTTACAAGAAACATCGGCACATTTACTAAGTACAGAAGGATGGAAGAATTGGAAGCCACATCAAAAATTTCTTCCTTATTTTAAGTAAAATAATGGTCCGATCAGATTATCATCGGATTTCTCTGAATTATCGAGAGAAATTACTAACAATAAGACGTTCTTTCTCTTCAAAATACAGGGTAGTCCAAAAATTCTGTTGCAGTTACGCGCATGGAAGAAGACGATTTTCTGATGAAATAATTTTAAATTAAAAAATAAATATTTTGATACAGCTTTGATCTTTTCAAAGCAATTTGACACATAAAATCTCTAACATATAAACTTTCTCATTATAATACAAGCATTATCATACAAGCATAACAAATACAAATAAATCATGTTTTTCATTTTTTCTTATATACATCCTAGATCTATTATTTTCAGAGATTAAAAATAACATGATTATTTGTTCGATATTAATATTGCTTTTTAATGTGCAAAGCATTTAGTTTCTGTAACTTTGACTTTCGAGAGAAACAGGTCTTACGATTTTACATCATAAATTAAAAATTATATTTTTACATCCGAATTGTTCATATCAATAAAAAATTATCTTTTTGTCCGTCATTATTTATGTAAATATCTCGATTTTCGATCCACCCTGTATTCAACGGAAGAAAAAATAAAATAGCAAACGCAGCCGAGCATATTACAAACTCATATCGATAATCGATATACTCATTGAATATATCGATAATAATGCCGTCATTTTAATGCAAGAGTTTAAAAAATTTATCATTCTACTACCTAAAATTGTGATATGTAAAATAAGATACGCAAAATAAAAATATTTAGTTCTTTTTGCACTTGAATGACGACATCAGCGTCGATACTTACAATATACATAATAGTTACATTAATATAATAATAATAATAATAATAATAATAATAATAATAATAATAATAACAGAAATAAAAGCACGAATAATAACAATTTGAATTGATTATGATAGTACAATGTACTTTATACATTAATTATATTCAATTAAGCAGCTGTGATTGTTTACAAATTACGCATTAGTAAATATATGCGTAAGATATACTGCCGCTTATCTATTGCGTTATATCTGTGGGATATATCTAAATTATTCAATTTGTTAATGACATTGTGCAATTCGTTTTATTGGAGCAAGAAAATTGCAAATTGTTTAATTCGTAAAATCCATATTAAAATATCTTTTTCCTACATTATATAGGTAATACATTTTGCTTTTAAAATAAATAATTAAAATAAATAATAGATTTCAATAATAGATAATCTAGAAAAAATCAGAGCATTGATATCATCTTGATCGCAGAAATTAAATTATAAAATTAGAATTCAATTTTACCATGCGCATTTCTTCTTTTCCTCGTTTTTATCCCTGATATATTTCCCTTTATATATACAAATTGACAGTCGTGTGTGTGTGTGTGTGTGTGTGTGTGTGTGTGTGTGTGTGTGTGTGTGTGTGTGGTGCGCGCGCGTGTGTCTGATTTCAATTGGCAGTTGTTAGTAATAAGAGTACTTCAGCAAGTTTATAACAAAAATTATGAAATTATTTAATATTTAAGTAACAAATATTAATTGTGTATGTATACATATTCATGCGTACATGTACACGCGCACGTATGCGTATACGTATATTTATTATATATTAAAAATATATATTGTGTATATATATATATATATATATATATATATATATATATATATATAGAATAAATACATGAATTTGTATTTTATATATATATATATATATATATATGTGATTATATATACAATTTCAAATAAGAAAAATGTTCAAGACTGTAGTTATGAAAATTTCATTTCAAATTATTATTAAATCAAATGTCATCTTTTTGCTCCAAAAAACGATTGGTTAAATATGATATAACTACATAGTTTGGAAGGAAAAAAATGATATGCAGCTTTCAGTGTTTTAAATCAATATTAGCAATATGTTCATTATTCTCGATTACTTAATTTACCTGTCTCTTCTTTTTCCTCAGCAAAACAATTCGTTTATTATTGATGTGACCACTTTAAAATTTCTGCAAATTAATTAATTAATATTTCTCAATAGATTTAATTTAATTAATTCTTAAAATGCTCAATTAATTAATTCTCAAATTAATTCTCTGCACTTTTTATCATTATTTTAAATTCTTTGAAACTTTTTGGCAAATATAAAAGAAGTATTTAATAAACGGTTTATTAAAACTGTATAATGTGAATATACATAATAAGTAAGAAGCAATATCTATACCGATCGAAGCTGTATCTTAAGTGTTTTAAATAATTCAATGTGAATTTATATAGCACGTTTATAGTCTCTCGAATTACGCGCCGAATTGATTTTCCGAACTTAGAAACGCAATTCAACTACCATAGTAACGTCACAAATTAAATTAATTAGTTAGCAACTTAGTAATTTGATATAATTTAGCTTATTACTGTTTATATGCTGCCTGAAAAATGCGTATATTCTTACATATCAATTATTGCAAACAATATCATATTCGGCCTCGATGATTTCAGGCTTAGGAATGCAAAGATTCGGATTCGACTCCCAGTCGAGATAATATTTTTCACGATAAATTGATTTACAGATTTTCAATACATTAACTTTCTTTTTAAAATGATGTCAATTAAATTACTAATCAGTTTAATTTGTGACATACTATAGTAGCTCAATTGCGTTTCTTAGTCCGGAAAACCAGTTCGGCGCATAATTCGAGAGATTATAAACGTGATATATAAATTCACATAAAATTATTTACTATATATATTCTTCTTACTTACTATATAAAAAAAAAACTTTACTGCTGAATAAAAGCAAAAATTAATATATTCAGAAATATGTATAATCTAATTAAAATATTTTATATTCCAATAAATATATCGAAAAAAGTACAATTATATACTTAATAGTGAACTAATAAAAGTAAAAATGGAAATGTTCATAGATATCTCCGAATCTTTTGATAAAAAAATACTAGTACGTACCCTGTAAAATTTCAATGTCACCATTTTAAATGCCACATACAGATCGTTCTACAAATAAAAGGTGTGTACCAGCAGCAGGAAATACTTGATGCAATAGTCAAATGCAACATTAATGAAATGCTTAATTTGTGCACAAATATTTTGAAAGTCGTGATTTGTTTTATAGATATGTAACATATCTGTGTGACAGTGACATATTTAATCACTGCAATTGAAGAATTTCATCAATGTGTGTATTACATTTAGAGAGAGAAAGAGAGAAAGATTTTATAATAAATCTTAAAATACCTATTTCTGTTGAGTAAAAGATATCAAGAGATGTGCGCGCGTGCGCACGTGTAATATCTGTATATCTGTGTGTGTGTGTATGTATATATATATATATATATATATATATATATATATATATATATATAAAAGATGTTTCAAAATTCGCGCCCGTGAAGTACAAACGTGAAATTTTATGCTAAAACAAACAACTTTTTCCTTTAACAAAATTGCGTCCGATAAATAATTTTTGCACTTATTTGTTAATTTCAACCTGCAAAAACTACTAATCACGCATTTTACAAAAGGAAAAAATTGTTTTTTTTAACATAATATCACGTCTGTACTTCGCGGGCGAGAATTTTGAAACACTCTGTATGTATATATATATGTATATATATATATATATATATATATATATATATATATACATATTTCGTCGGTTGTATATCTCTATGTATATATGTGTATATATGTATGTGCGCGCGCGCACACACACACACACACAGGATGTTTCCTGTAACTTGATCATTTTAAATTTCTCCGTTGTTTTTGATGATACGAGAAAATATCACAGGAAATCTTGTCTCCTTTGATTGAATCTTGATTGAATTTCAAAAATTATGATATTGAAGAAAATTTTTTGCTCATAACATGTGCCCCTTCGAATCGAACAAGATTCCCTGTATTTTCTCATATCATCAAAAACAATGAAGATATTTTAAATGATCAAGTTAGAGGAAACACTCTATATAGATATACAGATATACACCATATAGTATATAGATATACACCAACGAAATAATATTCGAAATAATATTACTAATATTAAAAACGGCCGGTTAACGGAAATTCACACGAGTGTTAAGTGATTAAGAGATTAAGACCAGGTACCAACGTATTTTGACTTTAAGCGAGACTTAAGACTCTCACATTATCTCTTTAAAATCGCGAGAGGGAGAGAGAGAGTTTTAAGCCTCACTTAAAGTGAAAGTAACATGGATGCAACCAGGTATAAGAGTAAGAAACTGATAATATAGTATTATCATTTTATGTTTCATTAGTTTTGTAAAAATACATATATATATGTTAATGTTTAAAACTCAATACATATATAATACTCGATTTTTATTTAAAATTGTGATTTTAATGTTATCATCCGTGGTTGATTATCGTCAATAGAGACAATAATTGCAAAGAAAAAAATTTTAATTTTGTGACGCAAAAATATATAAGATATTATAGCATAACTATGCAAACTTATTTATGCAGCATTTATATAATAAAAGATTATAAATTTAACAACATATTATCCAAATATTTATGTTAATAATTTATATCAATTATTGATAATGTTCATCATTCTTCAATTATTCCTGGACCCCCGGGATAGATACGAAAATTTGTTCAGGTCCGGCCGTCTTTAATATCTCGTCGAGGTATATATCACTTTTATCACATTTATGATTCAAGTGATTTATCAAATTCTTTATAAATATAAAAATGAAAACTTATTTAATAAAATACGCGGAAAATTGTTATTCCTACTCTTCGGCAGTGTAAAGCGAGTAGTATTCTACTGTTGATAATATACATTTTGAATTATATTCTCAAAATTAGGGATGCATCAGACCAGATATCCGGGAAATATTCGGTATTCGGCATTATCCGGCACTTTTTTACTATCCAGCCGAATATTATTAATATTCAGCAATATGTACCATGTCTTGGCGCCGAGACATTATCGTGTCTCCAGATGTCCATTTGATTTTCCAAATTTTATTTTGATAGTTTACGTTATAATACAGAATTTTGTTCTTTTTCGCTAAATTTCTTGTGCAGTTCATCTCTCTTTCCTATCTTTCTTTTTATATTGGGAAGATATAGAAAATTATTATCGCTATGTTTCCGCAATTATTATCGCCATTTCATCACTTCTTATTTTTCGCTATTTTTTCCTTGCTGTTCTTTTTTTGGAAGCCATTTTCCAGATATCTGGCAGGATATCCGAAGAAATATCCAGTATCCGGCCGAATAACTGCTCTATCTGATATTCGGAGATCTGAAAACATTGTGATACCGAATATCCGATTCGGTATCCAATGATTTTATGATCCGGTACATCCCTACTCAAAATATTTTTTAAAGTTTTTTTGGACTTTATTGAGATCAAGCTTGCATATTTAAGTTTTTTGAAAGATTCTTAAATATTTAAAAGAATAAAACTTAAAACATTTTAATTTCTTTTAAAAAATTTCGAATTTCTAATTTCTTTTCTATATTTTCAAAATTTTAGAATCCTGGATTATATTTTACATTTTATTTTTCTTATAAAGCTTAGATATTATGTGTGATAGTATGTGTGAATCTTGCTTTAATCTTTCTATATATCCACGCATTTTAAAAGCTATATTTTAATATTAAATTCTAAAATAAACCTTAGATTTTTTACAACATTATTTTAAATAATTAAAATAACACAATTAAAATAAAATTTTTCTATCTTAAATTTTTAACAAATAAAATATATATTTCAAATTCTACCTGCCACTGTTACCCTCCTTTTTTTCAACGTTTCTGTAAGTTGGGTCAGAAGTATTCATAAACGTAATTGATGTCTTCTCTATAATTGTCCGAATCTAAGTAAACAAAGTTTGCGGTATCTTGACTCGAATAGAAAAACTACACGGCAACAATGCACAGCATGGCCCATCAAACGACTCGGAGCGATTTCTCTTCTTTTTTCTCTTCATATTTTCGTTCTTTCTTTCTTTTTTGTTTTAACACTTAACATTTTTCCAGTATACAATCACCATAGGCAGTCACCCTAACCATCGCTTTCTTTCCTTTAGCGATCAATTAACTTTTCTGCTTGACGGAGATTCCTGGTTCCATCCTTCGCTATGTTCTTTGTCGAGTACAGTATTTTCAATCTACCAATGCAGACAGGATCGATATAGTTGGTCATTTTTTTTATGCTTGGTGCAAAATGGAAGAACACTCGCGCTTCGAAGCTAATTCAGTCTTCGTTACATTGCTCACCAGGAAGAAGGATATCAGCTGTGACTTAAATGATGCATTTTTCAAGATATAAGACATTTGGCTGCACTGATCAGAGCGGTTTTCCCAAATATCAACGAGGAGGGGTATTTCGAGGTCCTTCGCCACATAGCAAGTGGGTCACATGAAGTAGTCCCCTCAGAATCCTCTGCAAGGTGCATTGAGCAACAAGACTGGCTGTATTGCCAGGATTCAGGTGGGGCTAGGAAGCAGCCATTGAAATTGAAGTCGGCAGGCTCTGATTGCTCTGCACCGCATGCGCCGGTATCTGATTGTAAGGATGATTGCTATTACACAGCACCGTGTAGATGTTTTCCACATTGCTGAGCTTTTCGAAGAAGGGGATTAAATCCAGTAACTCGGAGTCCGTCATGTCATCGAACCAAGATGCTACTGGAACCTATGAACAAATATCTTTATTATTAACACGTTATTAAACGCCATACTGGTCCTTATGGATCGGCACCTAGATTTCCCGTTTACTTTCCGTGCCACGCTAATCCCAGAAACTTTTCAAAATATTTGATAGATGTATTTTAGAGAACAAAATCGTATCTTTTGTGTAATTGACGATTCGTTCATCGTCCTGATGTCGAGCCTATTTCGTACTTTTTGTTTACATCGCACAAATTCACACACCGTCAACTAGAGATATACGCTTGCGCGAAGTGTGAGCTAAAGTGAACAAAAGGACAAAAGAGAAGACAAAATGTTACTGGGATGATTAACAAATCGTCCGTCAGTCATACAAAAGTACAGATTTATTCTCTAAAGCAGTTCTCTGTCAATCAATCAAATATTTTTAAAGTTTTTAAGACCAATGTGACTTTAACGCCTTTAAAATAGCCTTTTTAATATCATTGTAAATATATAACTTACCGCATTATCTGGATGGAAAATGTAACTGGCAGGACTATTATCTACAATAATGATTTGCTGCAAATCCCGTCCTAATTTGTTCAAATCCTTAACATAATTTCCTCTATGGAACACACAGGACTCTCTGAATAATCTTGCTCTGAATACTCCCCACCGATCTAACAGATCTGCCACTGGATCGGCATACTATAAATATATAAAATAATATATTTGATACAATTTTATTTTCTTTATTTTTTCAAATCTATAGATTATATATAAATCAATTCTATACATTTTATTTTGACAATATCTATAAATTCTTAAAATCATTGAGTATAAATATTTTAAGTATATAAATTTACAGTAAACTAATCCCATACAAATATTAAATCAAAATTATTGTAAAAGCATTTTGAATTGTACTAATATATGTATTATAATTAAAATTTTGTTCATTTCACAAGATAATTACTTGTTTATTATTATAAACCTACCTTAGCTAAGCTTGCAGTGAACAATACACATTCATATAATTCACCCATTCTCTGCAAAAACTCGTCCACATAAGGCCTCTTTAAGACGTACACTTGATGTACCGTACCGTCAATTTCTACAGGAACAACAAAGTCCGCATTGTTGATAGGTTTGAAAGAACTATGCACCAGGGTCTCGTCCAAATCGATTACCATGCACTTTTTGTGCATGTCTTGGTGCCTAACTGGTGGTAGGAGAAATCTCGGAGATCCGGTACCAGGTGGTGGCGACCCACGTCCTTCACCCTGTAAAGAACTCGTCTTGGAACTCTTTGAGCTACCACTACGGCCTCTTCCAAAGCAACAGAACAGTGAGCGTAAGAGCCCACGTCCCCTTGGCTTCTTGTTATGAGACAAAGTATTATTGGCTGCTTCATTTTCTCGAGGTAACTGGGCTGTAGGTTAGAGAAAAAAGAGGTGACAAATAATTACCAATGTATCAATTTATTTGATAATCATTTGATTATTGCAAGAATTCCATTTGAAAAACACGTAAGTATTTAAGTTTGCAATGTAAATTATTTATTATTTATTTCCTCAAGCTGTATGTATATTCTGAATAACTATGACTGCTACCTCTCACACTTGTTGTATGTACATATACATGGAAAACATACTGAGATGAAAATTGTGATCTTAGAAAGTGAAAATGCTAAATTTTTATAGACTAAGGGCCAATTCCACAAGTGATGGTTAACTCATAACCGAGGTTCAACTTATTCATTGTCTCTTTCTAATTTTAGAATTGAACCTCAGTTAAGAGGTTAATCGTGAATTGTGAAATTGGGTTGTCTAACTAGTTAAAAAGATGACAATCTCTTTTTCTGTCACACACACACGCGCGCGGGCGCGCGCGCAGGCACGCACATATATTTTCTCAAATTTTACCGATAAAAAAGCATATAGATCATGTCTGATCTAAATTGATTTGATCTAAATTATTGTCAAATCAAGTTTGGTGTGTGTGTGTGTGTGTGTGTGTGTGTGTGTGTGTGT
>Ga0157363_1002741_pt1 | contig 15644 bp, 7 predicted proteins | sample AttsexASBM1_FD_111477 | JGI IMG/M metagenome (GOLD analysis project Ga0157363, IMG submission 111477) | Fungus gardens microbial communities from leaf cutter ant in Ribeirão Preto, State of São Paulo, Brazil - Atta sexdens ASBM1 | ecosystem: Host-associated > Fungi > Mycelium > Unclassified ...
ACAGGTTTTAACATTCATTTATGTCATTTATGATACGCTTTTCAGTGAGAGACACAATACATAATATATTGATTATTTCATCTTTATTTGAGAAGAGACAAATAAAGAAATTAATGGATAAGATGAGAGAGAGAGATAAATAGATAGATAGATAGATAGAGAGAGAGAGAGAGAGAGAGAGAGAGAGAGAGAGAGGAAAGAAAATAGAAGGAAAAACTGGAGAGAGCAATTTTAGGATACATTTCAGGAGATGTTATTAATTTATATCATTCTATTTTTATTGCTTATCAGATGTAAAACAAGGATAGAATGATATAAATAGAACTAATAGTATCTTCCTGAATGTGCTTTTAATGTTAAGGCAATTAATTAGGTAAATAAAAAAGAGCATGGAAGGTATAGAAGAACGAGTGAAGTTAAGACCATGTCCCTTTTTTGATAGTATACATAGTGAAATGAATAAATATTCTATTTCTTTGTTTAACATTGGCAAATAATAAGGATGTAATGATTTACTGTATTATATGGTTGTATTTCAAAATTAACTGCCAGCATTGAAAAATTAGTAATAGTACACATAATGTAAACTACAGATTTTCAGTATTGGCAATGAATTTTAGAACTCAGCCTAGGTAATTTGTGTCTCTGCTGGAAAGCATCTTTAATAGTACATAAACTTATGTATTTTGTACTACATATTATCATATAATCTAATAAAAATATGTTGTTTAACATACAGGTGCGGTAATTCAAAAGAATCGTGAAATAGCTTGGCTCAAGAAGAGAATAATATTTGCTACTCCTCAAGTATTTCATAATGATCTTGAGAGATCGATCATACCAAGTCATCTAATTAAGTGTGTTGTCATGGACGAAGCTCATAAAGCTCTGGGCAAGCATTCGTATTGTGAGGTAAAATAAAGGAATATAAGAGATATGGAATATGAAGGAATATAAGGAATTTTAGCTCATATTATTTTGATTGATTTAATTTTTTAATCTTCAATCTCGATTTTTAATACATAATCTGATTTCGGCATTTTAAGACATTACTTAAATGATCTTGAAATAAGAACAGACTATGAATACCGATTTTAAGAAAATTTATAACTTTTAGTGTGTCAGAATATTATCCATGCAGAATCAATACTTTAGAATATTGGCACTTTCTGCCACGCCTGGAAATAAACTAGATAATGTTCATGAAGTAAGTAAATTCAATGCTGTATATGTAAGTAAATATTTAATTAAATATTTGTTTTTGGAAATTTGAATTAGAATTTTAAGGAGTAATAAATAATTTTAATATTTTCTGATGAATATTTTATTGCGCGTAGGTAATACAGAATTTAAATATCTCCCATTTAGAATTAAGAGATGAGAATTCAATCGATATAGTACCGTATATTAATAAAAGAAAAGTAGATATTATTTTGGTACCTCTTAGCAATGAATTAGCTGCATTCAAAGAAAGGTATATTATTATTATGGATCGCCATGTAAAATTTCTTATGCAATGTAATGTATTAAGAGGTCATACAGCAAACATATCTAAAGGAAGGGTAATTAAATTATATTTATTTAAATGTTTATGATTACTGGTATATTTATTTTAAATGTTCACTGTGTTTCTTAGGTATTCCATTTGTTGAAGGAATTTAAAACAAAGACAAATAAATCTGGAAATTATGGGCAAATCATGAAGACATTGAATATTTTGTTAACTATGTATCATGCTTATGAACTTATGATTAGGCATGGATTGCGTGCTTTTCGCAAATTTTATGAAAGTACATTATTTATAAAATTCATATTACAATTAATTTTATGAAAGACGCTACCCCTCCCCCCCCCCCACACACACACACACTTTGTTAGTTACATTTATCAAGTAAGAAGGAAATTTTACTTTTAGCTCATTCTGATAAGTTTTGGATACACAATGAAAATCACTTACGAGATTTACTCCATGACATAGAAGCTTATCTTGGACCATTTCCAGAATTATATCCTAATGGAGACATATCTGAGGTTTGCAGAATCATCTCTTGATAATCGACTAAAAAAATTATATAATATACATGTAATATAGAAATAGTTATTTCAGATACCAGCAAATATTGTATTTGGACATAATAAATTTTACAAACTGAAAGAGTTGCTTGAACATCACTTTAATAATATCAATGATGATCGAAAGGACACAAGAGCTATAGTTTTCGTCGAAGTTTGTATATTAGACTTTTACAGACTATATATAATTATATATAACATTTGCTATTTATTTAAAATTTTTGTAAATTAATAATATAGAAAAGTGTAATTAATTTATATTCAGAAAATGTATTATAATTTTAATATATTGCTCCATAAATCTTCAGTACAGAGACATAGTCAATGAGGTCTATATTTTACTTTTGCAATCAAAACCGGTAATTAGACCACAGATGTTTGTTGGCCAAGTTAGTCAAAAGCAAAAGCAACAAATAAAAGCGTTGGAAGATTTTCGAAGCAATCGTGTGAATGTGCTGATTTCTACAAGTATAGGTGCGTACAAAATAACAATATTAATCATTTTATATATTGTATTTGCATCTTCTATCTGTCCTTTTTAAGATATATTAATTTTTTTAATATACGATGTAGGTGAAGAAGGATTGGATGTAGGAGAAGTAGATCTTATAATATGTTTTGATGTATCACAGCATTCTCCGATAAGATTGGTTCAAAGAATGGGCAGAACCGGACGTAAACGAGATGGTCATATAATTGTTCTTGTTACAGATGGGAAGGAACACGAAGTAATTGAAAATTTTGCAATATTTGTATGCAATACATGCGTATGCGTGTGTGTGTGTGTGTGTGTGTGTGTGTAGATCTGTAATAGTTGAAATTGGATTAAATGTTTAAATAATTTTCATGTGAATTTGTATACTACATATATATAGTAATTTGAATTGTGTGTCGAATTAGTTTTTCGGAATTACAAACAATACAGCAATTGAATACTGTAATATCTTAACTTGAATTGATAAGCAATTTAATAATTTGATGCACATTTTCATGTAGCAGTTCAAGCAATCTTTATAAATCGTTTACTATTGTGTGTGTGCGTGTGCGTGCGTGCGCGTGCGTGCGTGCGCACTTTAACTGAAATCTAATTTAACTTTGCAGAATTTGAAGTCTACGCTTTCTAGAAGGGACTCTTTAAACAATAAAATATTAAACACAAGCAACATATTTTCCTCCTTGTACGATAATAATCCTAGAATGATACCAAATCAGTTTACTCCGGAATGCCACAAGATGCATATTATAGCATTACCAAAAACGCCAAATGAAAAAAATAAAAGAGGGAAGAAAAATATCAATAAAAAGAAGGAAGCATTTAACATGAAACAGAAAGAAAGTGAGTTTTGTGGGTAATTAATTTTTTTAATTCTCTTTTTGTTATCAATTGCTTTATATTTATCAGAACAGCAGATTTATTTTTTAATATTTCTTAAAAAATTATATTTGTTTGGACAGATTTATGTAAAAAAGGAAATCCAAGTCAGTCGTTGATGATGAGATTTCTTACTGATAAATGTAATGAACAGAATCGGGATAAGACATATAATATTCCTACTCAGTTAACAATGCAAAATAATAATACAATAAATCCTAATAATGTCAAACTATTAACTGATGACAACGCGGGAATCGATTTTCTAACGTTATACACAGTAAAGAAATCGGAAGAAGAAATGTCTTCTGAAGTTGTTTCTAAAATGGATACAACTTATATTCCCGCACCAAAACCAATTGAAGATTTGTTCAGTTTCGTAGTACCTGATGTAAAAGTTATTAATTTATCTTTTTTGACGGAAGATAATTTAACGCAATGTAAAAATTACGAAAATAATTTATCGATACAGTATAAAAATGAAAATGAGACTATTCATGACAATGATTATACTAACATCGATGATTGTAACTTTTGCACTGTCCGAAATGAGAAGAGTATTCATAACGATGAAATAAGATTTGAAGATATACTTGATGAAAGTTTCGATTCGAATGAAACAGTTTCATGTATAAACCAACGAATTACAGATATAGAGATAAATTCAAATAAAGTATCTACATCTGATTCGAAAGAGGACAATGAAATTATAACTGACATAAGAACTGAATTTTCAACTAACACACTAGAAGATCTGGAACCTACTATATTTGAGAACATATTGAATGAATCATTTAGTTCTGTCGAAAACGATTTAAATGAAGAGGATGTATTTGAGAACATATTAAATAAATCATTTAGTTCAATAGAAGACGATTTAGAAAATAAGAATAATCCAGCGTTACAAAAAGCGGAATCAAATCTTTCAAACATTTTCGCTAAAAATACAGGAGAAATTAATGTGTCGTATGAACCTAACATTAATACTTTTCATAATAAAGATAATATTGTTAAACCTAATCTATTAGCGTCTATGAAACTTGCTAAGTCGAATAAATTCGCACATTTTATTGATGCTGATGAAATACAAGATGCTGATTTTAATAGTGATGTTGATATAAACGAATTTATTAATTGTGACTCTAATAAAAATAAATCGATATGTAATTCCAAAACGGAAGAGAGTTTCTTATCTATAACTCAAGCTGTTGGTGAAATAGCACGAGTGAAAAGAAATTTGGCAACATCAAAACCTTCTGTAAATAAAGAAGAATCGATTAATAAAGACAGTATTGGCTGGATTTCAGTCAATATTAAAAAAAATGACATCAAAGTTGGGAAAAGCAATCCAAATTCGAGAACAGATAATGTTACATTATTAAATACTCATTGCAATTTCGCTGCTAAATCTACTACTATTAAACAAGATTTTGATTTCCTAGATTCTGACGAAGACTTCATGATTACGGAAGACAGTGCTAAGCAATTTAATGAGCTTGAAAGTTGTTACTTTCGCAACTCATCGAAAAATTTGAAAGACGATATTAGATACACGCCTAGTACATCGAGAAACTCAATAATTAGAAATGGCTGTTTTAAAGATACATCAAAAACCTTGAAAGTGAAAAACAGTTATTTTGATAATATCTTGAAAAATCTTAAACCATGTGGTATATCAACACCAAAAAATGATAGACATTCAAAATTATCTTTGAAACGAAACAAAGCCCAGCAGGATTCGAATATGATAAATTTAAGTTTCTTCAAAGCGCCTGATAAATATGTGAATAATACAGCAGAAAAAAATATTTTAAAATCTAACTCTGATACGCCAAAGCGAATTTTTCCTTTGAATGAAAAAGTCGCAAAAAAAAGCAAGCGTAGGCTTAATGATGAAAACAACGTCAAAAACGAGTTTATAGATGACGAAGTTGAAGTAGACTCTGATGTTAGTTCGGACGAGATCGTTACAGATAACGAGGATTTTGAGGATTTTGTGAGCTATACACAATTCTCACAGGAACAAGTCGATATGCATGCGCATTATCTGCAGACTGTTAAGAGCCCGATAAAGAAACCAGGCGCTTTTCATTTTAGGGAACCACGATCACCTGGTCTAAATACAGAGATCTATTCGCAACAAGATCTTTCGTCGCAAATTCAAAACTCGTACCTTTATGTGCGTATATTAACTTTACCTTCGACTTGTACGAATAATCGATCCAATTTGTATATATGAAAATTTAATGAAATACTTATATTTAAATATTTATTTACTTATGATTTTAGGATTCGTTTTGCGTTGCGGAAGACGTAGAACCAAGCATACTCCATAATGATTTGTTATTAGATAAAATGGAAAGGAAATTAGAACAAAACAGACGAAAACGTCTCTGTTTTGATAAGAATACGAAATGTACTAAAAAGAAAAAGATGAATATTTTAAATTGCTCTGTGAGCAGCGAGGATGAGATCGAACAGCTGCGTTTACAAGTGCAGGAAGACTGATTATAAGTTAACAATAATCCAGCTGTGATTTGTCGATATATAAGTTATGAAATGTAGTGAGAAATTTATTTTCATATGTACAGAATGTAAATACTCGTTAAAAATTCAAATGTACTTTTATACAACAACATTTTTGTAATAAAATTGTGCAAAGATCTATCTTTAATTAAATATAGAGTTTGATGAAGTGAGTTCAACCCACTAAAAAAAATCCCCACTTAAAAAAGCCGTGAAAAGTCGATGTGTTTAGAGTCAAAATTGCATCATTGTTACGAAGGGCGATTGCTGATAGAACATTAAAAATAATAGAAGTTTTCGACGTACGTTGAAGCTCGAGTTTTTTTTAGAGAAATTTTCAAAAATTTTGATTTTTTCAAAACTAAAAAATTTCAAACTGGCATAGTTTTTATTCTATAAATCATAAAGTAAACAAACAAAAATTGAAATTTTTGCCTTGACACACTTGCGTGAAATTATTAAAAGCTATGTGTGACTTTTTCTTCAATTATTTATTAAATTATAGTATATAAAATTTATGATTTCTCAAAAATGCTATTGTCTTGAAAAATTTCATTAAAAAATCTATTAATAATTATAAATATTTTTAATTATAAACATTTTCTCATGACAAAATTTTCTTTCAATTTTTAGAAAATTTAAATCTTTCTTAATTTATTTTTAGTTTTAATTTTCATTCTTCAAATATTAATTGTTGTAAATATAAAATGTATTAAAAACCTCTTATTTTTATTTTTTTGAGCAAATTTATAAAAAAATCTACGCATAACGAACATTTTAAGACCTCACACGTGATGAAATTATTTTTTTTCAAAAAATGATCGGGTTCAAAGACTTGGGTCGATTTTATATAGAATGTTTCTTGTACAGATATAATGTGCGTGTATATTATATTAAGTAATAAATTAAATTAAATAAATTAAATTGAAATTAATTCATAATATAATTATCTATTATATTATATTAAATAGTGAATCTTGCTAATCATTAGTGGACTATAAAGAATAAAAATGCACAAAACCCAAAAAATCCGGATTTAAAAAAATTGTTGGTTTCTTTAAACTCGGATTTTTTTCAAATCCTAATCACATAACGCAATAATTTATAAGCGACAGCGCATCTCTGTATTCTGGAATTCTCTTGCATGAAACACTTGAGGAGCTTTCCAACGAGCGATACTATATGACACAGTAATTATTTAATTTTTACTGAACATTGATGAACAACAAGGATGTAATGATTCATTGTGTTACACTATGTTATCTTTGTCTCTTGGGAAGCTCCCTTGATTTTCTCTTATCTACAATAGTCTGTATCGCAAGCTTACTGTCAATCTGATGCACCAATATTAAAATTGACGTTTCAAATTGGCTGTCACAACATGAGGCCTATTCATTTACTGAAAAATTTTCTAATGATACTTTTACCGTATCTTTTCTAATAGTAATATACATCTTTACAGCTTATGTCCACTTAAGCTTTTACTGCGTATTGATTCATGATGATTATGTATTTATTAATGGTTGTGTTCAGCAGAAATCAGCGTTTCATGCTTAGATTAGATTATGTAATATTCAAATGGATTATATAATATTCAGGTTTAAACGAATGGTAAAAAGAAGAATGGTAAAAAATTTTTCAAATCAATAATTATGCATAAACGATTATATATTTTGTGCGTGCGTGCGGGCGTACGTGCGTGTATTTATATAATTCGAAAAAATGGAATAAATATTAATTCAATTTATACATACATATTAAGTTGTCGATACATATTCGTTTAGCAATGCGGTGCAATATCATAAGATAAGACTAATGATGTTAATTGCACAAATAATGTCGAAAAAAACGTTCTGATATTGTTAAGTTACAATTAATCCAGTTTTATTAAAATAAATTTTATTGATTAGCATCATATTCCAAAGTATATACAACATATTCAATTATGATAAAAAAGATGTATTCGGGAATAAATTTTATGGTGTTTTTCACTTATCCATACAGTTCAATATCCATATCTAGAGATAGTATGGCAATTGATATTTTGTGATGATCCATGAATGAACATTAAATATTAATAGACACATATCTAAGATGAATTTATTAACAGGTATTATCAAAAAGACAGAATATGTTTCATAAATGAGAATGGATTGAAATAGATTTAGATTTTCACTTTAGAAGTACGCTTCGTGAATATATTCATCACGAATTCATAATAATTATGTTGGCATGATTTTTCATAATGCAGCAGTTTTGTCAGAATAAAATTTCTAAATAATATTTGTTAAAGATTAGAAAAATTCAATTTGAGATATAAATTTTTTATAATTATTTTTAAAAACGTTTGATTACTTAAAATATGTTACCATATTGATAATACGTGTATAATATTTCATGTTATAATATTTCTATGTTATAATTTAGAAATAATTATAAATTTTTGTATACGCATATACAATATGAATCAATTTAATTCTTTCATGTACAATCATATTGCTAAATGTTTTAAACATAATATTTTGAAATATTTTTATCAATTATTAAACGATTTTTTTCTAAATTTAATTTTGCAAATATGTACCGCTAGGATTCGCTATTATTTTGAAATAATTATTTTAAAATTAATTGTGTAAAAACATATCAATATTGTATAAAAAATAAATATTTCTAATGTTCCACATCTATTTTAATTGTGCAATGTTTATAGCATGAAATTTATTAAAAATATTATTTAGTTTATTTTTCATATCGCTGTCGTATAGAATAATGTGACTAATGTAAACGCCATATTTATCTGGTAACATCAATGAATAGAATAGTGGCATACCGATGACACAGGACAGTTTGACAAGATATGAATATGATAAACCACAGGTACAGAATGCGCAAAGATTTCTTTTTAGATACGAAGATGAAACCATTAGAGCAAATGGATAGAAGACATATCAGTAAAGTTACGTTTGGTCAGGTAAATGAGAACACTGCAGGAATGGCTGATCCATTTGGACTAGTGTATCTAAAGACCTCAGTTAAAGGAGAAAACGAAGCCTCCTGGATGGAGCCCTACAGGGAGAAAACCCCCACAAGGATCTGATCGAGGAGGACCCTGCAGTTCTGTCTTACATAGCATTTCGGATCTCTCCTTTAAAAGGGACTCCTGAAGAAGGTTGATGAGGGCGGGCAATCTGGACGGAGCCAATTTGTTCAGATTGAATCCCACACTACCCCTAAGTACATACGAACCTTGGAATGCTTTTGGAAATACCTCTCATTTGTACGGAAGAGCTTTGTACAAATGAGAAGTATATAAGAACTGAACGCCAGTTCTCATGTTGCAGTTCCAAATTCTTGCTGAGCGATATTACTTCGTGATCGTTGAACGAATAATATATCTCGTACGTACGAAATTCCATAAAACTAAATTAATAATTAAAGAGATAACAATTAAATAATTAAAGAAATAACGCACTGCAATTATAATTTAACATTAAATAATAATAATTGATAAGTTATTGAGTTAAGTATTTATTTATTTTTTCTTTTCAAGTAGATCTTGAAGCGCTTTTTCTAAGTTTTTCTGGTCCTACAAAGTGAGAAAAAATGGAATTTCCTGCAGTGATCATTTGTTTACTTGCTCTTGCATGTGTGCGAAACACTATGTCATATGTGAGCAGGCAAACCAGACAGGTATCAACGACACAGGCAGCATCGGCGATACCGGCGGTACCGAATACAAATTATAACAATACTCAACTTCCTTATTCCTATCCTACCTATCCGATCTATTCGAGCAACGTAAATCAGATCGGGCAACCTGCCGCCCCAGTAACGAATGTGCCTCAGACTGTTACTACCACATCATCGCCTGACAACAGTACCAGCTTATTGAATACTTCCGTCAGTAAATCTTTCCTTCAGCATATCAAGACCTATGGCATTTATGTGTTGCAAGTGTTGATGACAGTTTTTCTCGGCGCATCTTTAATAAACTACATTTGTTTGCAATGGTCTATCTGCGACAACGTCTTCGGAGAAAACAATTTTTGGAAAAATAACAAGGTAAAATAAAATATATTTATTTATTTTTTTCTTTTTGAATATGGATCTCGAAGCATTTTCAAAATTTGAATAATTATCACCCATCTTTATCGTAGCGGATAGATCCTGATAAGGGAGAACTTAATTTATAAATTTTAAAAAATATTAATCTTGAACCGAGAAATTTTTAACTTTTTTTCAAAATATTATTGGTATTGGTTTACATGACATTTATTAAACAAATTTTTAGTGCGATTTTCTTTAAAGATGTATGTGTCACATTTTAAAGCATTATTAAAAATATAAAATTTTCATAAATTGTTCTATTTTTATTGGTTTAAATATTATTTTAAATATTTTTGTTTGCCTTGATTTTTATGTCGTGTTTTATAGTATTTATTTGCAAATTTAATGAAACATGTTCTTTAAAATATTTTTAACAAGTAAGAACCCAAATGAATTTTTTCACCAATATTTAATTTTATTAATATATGTAAAAATTTGATTTAATTCTTAATATTTTTTCCTTCAAATTTACAAGTAAGTATTATAAAATGGTTTTACATGAAAATCAATATGATTAAAAAATCATGTAATTTTTAAACCAATAAAAGAATTACGATTAAGTTTAACATAGATAGTTAGCATCAACAATAGAACAATCTATGATATTTTTAGTAATGCTTTGAGATGTGACTATCTTAAGTATAGTATATGAAATTTGAATTAATTTTTTTTTCTAAAAACTACTTAATAACAAAAATAATACTAAAGTGTCTACCCAGCAAACGAGAATAAAATGAATTGAAATTTTTTTCTATCCGAATGCGTATTTTAAATAGCGAATACTTTTTTTGGATTCAGTTGGATACAATTGGATTGAAAAACTGTATTTCCTATTCAAAATTTTGAATTGAACAGTATTCACAATGCACAGAAAAAGCTAATATTATTTTTAGATTTAGAAAGGCAGAGATGTGCTCTATGCAGTTTCTATAAATGAATAAAAATGCATTCAGGATTGAAAAGCATTCATTTTAACATTCGTGAATCAATATTTCTGAAAATCTGAATCCGTTTTAATTTATTTCAATCCATTCTCGTTTGCAGAGTATGAAAGAGCAATGAGCTTAGGACGGCTAACAATGCAACTAAATCTAAAAATAATAATAATAATAATAATAAGAGCGTAAACAATGAATGTGTTTCATTTATGTTCCCGCAAATCTTCGATCAGAATTAATTAATTTTTATATTTCTTATGCCGTATTTATATTTCGCTAATTCTATAGAATAATTCTTAATTCTAACGCATTATGAATAGACACATAATGTTAATTATTTTTATGAATAATGAATGAATGTGCATGTGTGAGCTTCGATGTTTATTTAGGGAGTTTTCCGTTTAGGAGACACAAACACAGTGTGAGACACAGGAATATATAATGTTATTTAAAAGGGCTAATGTTGTTTAAAAGGGCTGCTGTATTGTTACAGCACTGAAATTTTTTATCTATTCTAAATAATTGATAGCCATGTATTTGATACTTCTTAATTCTAGCAACGAAACATAGTCATACACTGTGTGATACAGTGTCGACTTGTAGTTGAAACGGTGCTTAGTCTTTTTACTTTACCACCATAGAAATAAAGGAAAAGATTTTATACACGTATATCAAAATATTAATTATCGAATGAAATTTTGAAACTCAAAATATTACTCCTAGAAAAATAACGAAATGTAAAAATTTGGTATCGTGAAGTGAAAATGACACAATTGAACAGTGTCGACTAGATCATAGATGGAAAGCACGAAATCATACACTATTTTATAGTGTTGTCTGTGTACGTTGCTAAAAAGCATTCTTTTTAATGTAAATTTATATCATGTTGTACCGTTGTTAGAAAATGATACACTATGTTGAACACTATCACTTTGTATCGCCTGTGTCTCTTGCTGGAAAGCAAGCATCCCTTAAATAAACATCCCTTAAATAATTACCTATAGACTTAATGATTTGATTGTTTGCACAGGCAAGACGTTTGAACCGTTCGTACGCGACATCGAATTACTTGGATGATATCAGCTCGGCAGTCTTCAAAGCAATAGACTACTATAATAAGCATTAAGATTAATAAGGGATTGAATAAAAATAAATAATACGAAAACTTTTTAATACTATTTGTATTTTTTTAAATCGGTTTTATTTTTATTCTTTTACTATATTTTTTTTGCATTTAACGTCTATTTTATTTATTATTATTTTGTATACTTTTTTTATAATCCTTTATATAATTTTTTAAATACTTTATGTAATCTTTTTATAGTGTCATGCGTATGTTTGTAATTGGCTTTTTCTATATTGCGAGGAAATTCTATACGTGTCAGACGATAATATTCGCATAATGATATATTTGTACACAAAACATTTTCAATATAAATGATATCAATATGAAGCATTTTTCGTCAATTTATCTATTTGATGGCGTCATCACGAATAAATATTTAATGTCTATAATTCCCGCATCCTGCATATGCTTACAAAGTATGATATCATTTTTAATTGTCGGGAATTTTTGTTTGTTTTAAAATCAATGCGATTGTTTCCCATATTCACTTGAACATCGTCACGCTTGATCATGTTATCGAACAATCTCTCCAAGTGATACAAAATTCTAGGTATTCCGAAGTCTCTCTTAGTAGAAATATTAACGTCATACATAAGTTATCGTTCTTTTTCTTTGGTTTTATAGTTACAAAGGAAAATATTAAGGAGCAGCGCTGAAAATTAATTAGACATTTAATTAAGCAGTTAAATATCTATAATGGTTTAATATTTTATTTTTATGATTTTGTCTCTATTCTTTTTTTTTTTTAATGATTAACTAATTGTATGCTGAGAAAGACTTAGCATAGTCGAAACATTTATATATTAATTTATTATACTTTTTACATTTATTTGAGAGTAAATATATTTTCACTTTATCTAATTCTCGATTGTCTTTCTGTAACTACTTTACACGTAACTAGCTTGTTTAACTAATAGCTTAAATATTCACAAGTTAATACCCGTTTTTTTTTTGCGAATATATTAAACGATGTCATTGTATTTTTTAAATGTATATTTGTAAATATATATTTTTTAATTCCTTTACATTGATATTATATTTCTTAATACACAGAAATTATCTGGGTGAAATTTAAAAAATAAACTCGGTTACTCTCAGCTTGATTGCGATTGCATTTCCATGTTACAACAGGTTATTATTATTATATATATATTTAAATCTATTACTTAATTTTTTATTATTATTTATTGTTTTCAAAAATCTCTATTTTAGCAGTTCATTTTTATATATGTAATTGTAGAATCTGAAATTTCCTTTATCGCGAGATCTCATTTTCTCATTTTTACACGATTCCGCAGAAGTTATGATAATATATATACATATGTATATATGCCAGTGTTATCAATAAATGTTAACAATACATTGTAGTATATACAAGAGAAGTTCGCTTCTGAGTCATGTTCACTGTTTCCTCCTCCTGTTGGTGCGATTTCCCCGCGCGACTCTCTGCGCTCGCGTGTTATTGCGTGTTACCACTACTCTTTCTCGCGGATGGGCTCTACAATCCATTGGATCGTCAGATGCTGACCGGTTTTGATCTGTACACTGGTCATATCGCAACCGGTCTGCTCACCGGGCGCATTATAAAGTAAAATCACGAAAATCACGTACGTTAATTCGTAAAGTTCTATCCGCAGAGGCTACAAGTCCTAACACAAGATTGCGTAGTGATTTATCGATCATGTGGCTCCAATTAAGTAAGTAATATATCTTCTTATTCATATTATATTAGGAGATTTTAGAAATCTATTCTTTCCAATTTTTTTCTGAAATTATTAAATGATAATAGAAATGTAATAATAAAAACCTATCTTGCTATTAATTGGACAATATTTCTCTAAATGCAGTATTTCAACTAATTCCCTAATTGAAATAATTATACTTTTCAAATTTATCGGATTCAAAAATTAAAAAATTCCTGCACCTTCGGTGTGCGATTGAAAAGTTTTTAAATAAGTTATGAAATTATTTTAATGTGCTGTTAAAAAAAATCTACATTAAAAAATTAAATTCTCTCAGACGAAATTTTGCTGAAAAATGTGGAAGCTAAATATAAAAATAAAGGTAAAATAATGGATTCGAAGGTCAACATTAAGATTCTTGAAATTGATTGATTCTTGAAATCTTTTTTTATAGATTACAAAAAATTGAAGGTGATTTTGTTTGTATAGAGGTTGCTGACCGCGAAAAATGCGGTTTCCGTGCGGATAAGCATTAATGTGGTCACTATTATCGATTCATATCTAGGAAATATGTATGTTGAAATTGTGAATTCTACAAAACACGAATTATATGTACAATACGCTTGAAACTAAAAATTTATTATTAGGCACATATTATTAAAAATTTATTATTAGGCATAATTATATAAAATTCTTAGAAACAAATAAATTAAATAATATTTAAACATTGACAAGAGAATCATTAATGAAGAGGAATAACAAAAAAGTCATTGAATAATAAAGTAATTTAACATCAAAGAAAAACTTACAGATCCAGCAAAAACTTAAGGATATTTAATACCCAGTTTTTAAACAAAAATTTAATACAAATTTTACAGGTTTTTCTATTATTACGTTTGAATATCTATGTTTAAGCATAATTCTTTTATTGATTTAAAAGTTATTTAATTTTTTTGTTTGTCTCGATTCTTATATAAAATCGCGTTTTATAATATTTATATTTATTTACAATTTGATAAAGAAATAATATTAAGAATGAAATCAAATTTTACATATTAATAAAACATTAATAAAACTAATAAAATATTATTTGCACAAATAATAAATATTTGTGTAAAAGTTTAATTTAAACTAGTGAAATTGTTATCATCACCCTCAAAATATAACTGCGTTACCACGAATGTTATTTAAAAATAGTAAATATAATTGTTATTCATTCGAAAAAAGTAACTAATGGTAACGATGTTACAAATAATGTGTTACTTGCTAATCCTGCATATATATATATATATACATCTAATATATAAAAGTTTTTTATTTAAGAATATTTAATAAAAACACCATAAATCATTCATGTTAAGCAAAGATTGATTTTAAATTGAACAGATAATTTATAGATGAAAGAATCGGTTATTAACGATAAGATCCTCTTCATGTTGTAAATTATAAATAAAGAAATCTTAATTACAGATTATTTATTGTGTCTCTTAATTGCGATGGATTTTATAAAGGAAGATATCTATGCGATGGCACAAAATTCCGCTCAAACAAACATTTCTTCACGAATTAATCCTCGAGTTGAAGATGATGAAGATTTTGTGCCCTACCAGGGTGAACGCTTTACTGTATTCGATTGGATGCTATTTAGGGTACTTTTCATAGAATGCTCCTTACATCAGTAATGATTACGTCTTATACATCTGATTTTATATATTTAAAAAATAAAAATTAATTATTATCTAATCGAATTAATCCTTAATGGAATTCTAAAATCATCTGTTTTACCGACTCACTTAAACATACACACACACACACACACA
>Ga0157363_1002742_pt1 | contig 15639 bp, 8 predicted proteins | sample AttsexASBM1_FD_111477 | JGI IMG/M metagenome (GOLD analysis project Ga0157363, IMG submission 111477) | Fungus gardens microbial communities from leaf cutter ant in Ribeirão Preto, State of São Paulo, Brazil - Atta sexdens ASBM1 | ecosystem: Host-associated > Fungi > Mycelium > Unclassified ...
AATCCTCAGATACAAAAGTATATATACAAAAGAGTGATAGTCTGTGTGCAAGCTGTTGCCATCACATGATCAAAACTCATACCTGATGGAAGCTGTCATCTGTCATAGCAGCTGTCAGGCTAACTTTAGAAGATAACTAATTATGTCACTATATTGATATGCTTGTATCTCTATGATTACTTATTACTATGTAATATACCATATATCATTGAAAATGATTTGATGAGCACTTTCCAACACAAGTTTTACTGTGTGAATCTGTCCAGCCATTCATGAGATATTAGCAAACAAAGATTTTACAGTTACTGATGACCTGATATCTCAGTTTTTTGTTGTCACTTTTGTATATCCCACATATATGCAGATAGCCCTCATTTGGAGCTTTACAGAACAACTTAGTTTGTAAAAATCAGTCTACTTGTTGTGGAGATACAAGCTAAATGAAGTTTGTGACATTTGGCATAAAGATTAATCTTGTGAAGATATTTAAGTACTTCCTTAACATGCTAGCAATGTTTGGACATGTCATCAGAGTAGATGAGTATATCATCCAGATAGATCACAACACAAACATCCAAAAGATTAGAAAAGAGGTTGTTCATGAATTACTGAAAGGCTATAGGAGTATTGATAAGACCAAAAAGTATTATAGACTACTCAAATGATCCATAATATGTTCTAAAAGCAGTTATCCATTTATCACTGTCAGAAATGTAAACCAGATAGTAAGTATGGCAAAGATTTATTTTAGTATATATTTAGGCTTTGCAAGATAAGTTTAGTAAATCATAGATAAGTAGAAGTAGATAGCAATTCTTTTTGGAAATATGGTTGAGACTACAAAAGTCAACACAGAGGTATAGTGAACCATCTTTCTTCTTGATGAATAAGACTGGTACACTATGTGAGAATGAGATTGGTTAGATAAAATCTATATTAAGATTGTTCTCAATAAATTACTTTAGAATTTCTTGTTTGGATGCTAAAAGAGAGTATATAGGTCCAACCAAGAACTGAGTACTCTCTTCTAAGTTGATTTTAAATTTCTAAGAATGATAAGGAGTGAGGACTTTAACTTTGGCTTTACTAAAGCTATTAGCAAATTTGTGATACTTAAAAGGGATATTTGATAGGTTGAAAGTTTCTGTAAGTTGTATGAAGTTAGCCTGAATGTTCAAAGAGCAAAGATATAGTTGAAACTTGCTAGAGCCCAGAAGTTTTGATACATGCAAGAATATCACAGCATTCATGATAGCAATATTAGATCACTTAGAAGTAAACACAAAAGTCTCAAATACAAATATAAAAACTGTAAAATCTAATAATTGTAGAAAGTCATCAGGAGATAATGGAAATGCCAATGGTATGTTGGCTATAATTGTCAGAGTTGAAGATAATAGACTTTATTTATTTTAATTTTCTTTCCACTTTTATTTTTTTTCTTTATTTTCTATGCTTGGAGATCTAAAATTAGGGTTTATCATGACATCATAGTTATATGATGGGTCATATGTAACATGTCACAGTCACAGTCATGTGGTCACAATGGAAGGATATAGAAGATTCTAGTGTAATAACATTATACAACATATATAATATATGTTAGTCTTAAGGCTAACATATAGTCATTTAGGGTAGACTAAGCATAGACTATTAGTGTTTAGTATATAAGGTAGACAATCTTGTACAGAGCTCTTTATTGAGTTCTCTTATGTTAACCCAATACAAGGTTCATTTGCTTGACTAACTCTAAGGTTTTGAATTTATAATAATAATATGAGAAGAAGTAAGGTTTTCCTACAAAGATAAATAGAAGTTCATCAATCTATTTGCCCAGTCAATCAGTAGATTGTGTTAGGTAAGCCAGTTGTATCCAAGAACCAAAGAGTAGAAAGAATCAAGTAAAATGATATTAAAGTTTAAAGTTATACAATTATTAGTAGAGAAAATTATAGACAAAGTAGCAATTTTAGAGATATTAGTGTTTAATGAACCATAAAATAAGCAATAGACAACCCGTGATGTTACAGATATTGTTAAGTATTTATAAATTTCAAGTCTATAAAATAATAAGTAGATTCAAAGTTGATGAGAGCTTGAAATAAGATTTTATTAAGGTAATTCCAACCAAAAATCAAGAGAAAGAAAGACAAAGAGAGAGTGGGAGTCAGAAAGAGCAGATGTATTGAGTCAGAATTTACTCATTGCTATACAAAGAAGTTTAATGCAGTTCCCAGTTTATACAAAGTTTTAGAGGTCACTCTCTATTTTTCCAAGGATTTCTTGAAAGTAGCTGTTGAAAAACTATAGTATTTGGAAGTGACTATAGTCTGCTTCTTAAGACAGGGGTCCAACTTATAATCTCCTACACCATAATAGAAACATAGATTGTTTTTGAGATACTTCTTGTACTTGTTACTAGTCAACTTGCCATTGTTAGCCAGCTTGGAGAATATATTTATCCACAGGGAATTAGACTGTTTCATTGGAGCAGAAAACAAAGTGTTAGATACCTTAGAAGGTAATAATTTTATGGATAAAACTACTAGAGATATATTTACTTTGTTCTGGAGGTCTGTAATGTTACCAGCAGAGAAAGCCTTATTTTGCTTCTGAAAGTAAGACTTAAGAGCCTTTTTTTCTGCCTGCCTTATACAATGGCATTTATAGTTGCGCTCTTAGTAGTAGTAATTAATAGTTATTGTTAAAACATACATGTTCTGGAACAAGATGGGTTTTCCTTGCTTCTGGGTGGAAATAAGATTCTAGACCTAATTAGGAAGTTCTTAGTAATAACAGTGGCATTAAACACTATTTCTCTAACCTAATTAGAAGGTATAGCATATAAAATTCATGTTGTAAGTGGAAATTTTATTGCTAGACTTCACACAAAGATTATTCACTCACTAGTAGAGTTTGTCAAGCCCTTCCCATCAATAGAAAACAGCCTAAAAAAGTGCTAACTAGAGATTAAAACAACTAGGGATAACTAAGGTCCATAATCTATAAGAAGAAACAGAATGTATAATAGTATGGTATGGTGTGGACAACTGAAAACTACTTACTTGTAGTAAGTACTATGATGGAGAGCTTAGAGAGTATGTGTAATAATAGAAGACAAGTCACAGTAGTAGTAATTCAACTCATACTAAAATTTATATTAACTATCTAATTAGTACTACTGATTGTACTCTAAGCACTTAGTAAGTGTTAGGACAACTGGGTAGAAAGGCCTAGCACTTCAAACCTCTCCAGAAAATCCTAAGTCTATTGTCTAAAAAATACTAAACTACATACTTACCTTTAGAAAATTCTAAGAGAACAAAATGAGGATTTCTGAAGGTGAAGACTACTCTATATATTATCTAATGTGTTAGAATTCCAATTACATAAGCAAGGAATAATGATACTTAATGTTATGGAATGCTTTGGACACTGATAATTTTTCTTTTCTTTTATTTAATTTCTCTGATTTTATATTAATTTTGCTTTCTTTTTTCTTTTTGATTTTCTTTTGGATGATGAAGAGGCACATGACACTGCAGTTACGTGACATGTCACATGATGTGATATCATAGACCTAGAACATAGTAGAAGGATCTAGAAGATAATGTCAGGACATATAGATATAACATGGTGGCCTTGAGTAAGACATAAGATGGACATGAGGATAAAGCATGGACATAAGGGCAGGTGTAATTATTAGTAGCACAGTCCATCATGTAATAATATAAATAGGATAGCAATACAGCAGAGACTCCTTGTCAAGTTCTCTTGTAATTCCCATATTGATAGCCTACTAAGAGCTTTACTTGTTCATGTTACTATAGGTCTTCTTTGTGACTAGTAGTTGCTACAACACTTAAGTAACCAGTAATAGTTGAAAATAGAATAACTAAAATGAAAGAAAGCTAGAGTACTTAGTAGGTATTTCTAGAGCATAGAAAAACAAATGAGTGGATATGTGAATGATACTAGAAGACTTTAGAAGACTACAGAGTATTATGGAAGAGTAAGGGAGTGTAGAAAAGTGAGTTTAATGATATATATTTAGATAATTGGGAGTATTGATATACAGTCTAAAGAGGTCTAGAACATGAGAAATCAGAAAAGCAGATAAGTATAGGTGTAGAAAAGGATTACAGATCATGAATCAGCCAAAATATATGGAAGAGAAAGAGCTTGGAAGAGCCAGTTTCCTTACAGTAAGCAGAATGCTTTGCAACAAATTTCAAACTACTTCTTATTCTGTTACAACTCAAAGATCTTAAAGTGGGTCAATAAAAAGAATTTTGTATTAGGATAACACATGAGAACTCAATAGAGAACTCTGTACAAAACTGTCTATCTTATATATGTTAAACTACTAGTCCATGCTACAGTACTATTAGCCTACCCTAAATGTCATACATTAACTATAAGATTAATATATATCAAATATGTTATAATAATATCATTCTTTCCAAAACCTTCTACTATTTTCCATTATAATATGTGATCATGTGACATGTGACCAATATGTGACCACCAAGTCACTTTGTGTGATAGTGTTATGTGACATCACACTAACTCTAACTCTAAGTCCCAAAATAAGAAATAAATAGAAAATAAAATAAAGAATAAGAAAAATAAACTAAGTTTAAGGTTTGCAATCCTAACATACCTCCATCAATGTCTCAGACCACTGTATTGTTTATATACTTAACCAAAACATACTTCCTATCAAAGCTAAAACAGACATCACTCCAATAAGAAGACATATTTTGATTTAAATGAGTCTGAAATATGATATTCTATTTCTGAGTTGCAGATATACACTTTTTACTGACATAGAAGCAAAGTCTTTTTATATAATGAGAAGACAATATGCTTCACATTATATCTATGATACTTTGTAGTAAAAATAGTCATTAGCTATTGAACTGGTCTACCTTGAGTGTGTTGGGAAACCTTAAACAGAGCTTGTTGGCAACAAGAGAATGTTTAGGGAAAAATGGAAGATAGATATGTATAAGAAGTATTTTCAGAGATAGGAATAATGAATACCAAAATAAATCAGAGAGCATTCCAAATAAATGATGTCAGCTCATCATCAGAGTCAAGTATCTAACTGCCTACTATCAGACATATATTGCAATAAACAATTTGGAGACACATCATCAATCTAGGCCATGCTAAAATCTGTGTCAAGATCCCAAATATCTCATAGCCCTCTCCTAACACACTTATCATCTCCATCCAGAATAACAGCTTTTTATACATCACAAATATAACCACCTCTATAAACTAATCCTTAGATAGAGTGTGAACAAGGTGATCTACCCAAAATTGACATGAATATGAAACTTGAGAAGGATTTGAGGATTTGATAGTAGGCAAAATATCAATGTTTCTTATGTTCAAAGAGACCAAGCCACATATATTGAAGTGGAGCTTGGATAATACTATAATGTTCAAACATAATACAACAAGTTGATATCTATGAAGATTTTGATTCTGAACAGTAAAAAGCTTGGATATTTTTTACTAAAAGAAGTTAGAGAGAAGGAAATATTTAAAGAAACAATAATGAAAGTGAAGCATGAGACCAGTATTAACCATAGATGCAAGATCTTTTCATATCAATAGTATTAAATTTGAATCCCAAATCTTAACTCCAGGAAGTTTGACAAGTATATTATTATTGAGTAGCTGCTTAGAAAAAATCATTATATCTATTATAGAGGTAACTCCCTGGATTTATTGCTCTAAAACACATCCAAATAATGTTCTGACAATAGTGGAATATAGCAAGTACAAGTCATCCAACCTCTCTATGTTATCTCCTATCTTCTAGCTTCAAGAATCTCAAACCATACTTCAGGGTCCAATTTGAGAAAGTTAATAACAGTTGTTGCCCAGATAAATATCCCAGTAGTATAAGAAACTAGATAATCAAGAGACTTCTTAATCTATTTATCTCCCACTTTTATATTAAGTCATAATTTAAGGAATATAAAAATATTATCAGAGATACTATCTCCTAACTTAATATCATTCCTGGAAAGAATATTGACATGGGCACTGATCAAATTAGGAAAGGTTTTGGTGATACAATCCTCTGGTCAGCTTATAATGACCAGCTTGAATTTCTTTAAATTATCAACTTCTATCTAATACTTAAGCATATGTAAAAGAGCTTTATAATTTCTCTACCCAGAAAAGTTATGTCTGAGCCCATCATACTCATCTAATGCATCAACCACAATTACTCACTGACAGAAGTAACTCCACCATAAAAGACTGAGTCAAATAGAAGTATTTCTATCATGGAAGATAGAATATCTGGATGATTGCATCACTACCATGAGATGTGTTGCAAGTAAAATGGGCTTTATTTGGATTAGTTGTTGACAAAGAGTGTACCACATGGATGTGTTTTCTGGATGAGTGGACTTGGCATATGACACACATGAAATATCATCCAGTATAGATAATAGCCTCTTAATGAGCTATTCAAAGATGTAATCAATATTAGATAAAATAAGTTTTGCATTGTCTTTAAGAATGTATTAGCATACAGAGGGGTATAAGTGGGTGAGATCATAAGTGACAACACACCACAGAGTATCTGTAGTGATTATACAATATTTTGTATAGTTAAACCAAAAGCATATTACTTGTTAATCTTACTCTTGTAGTCAAGTGGCAATGCTAGCTGTCAAGACAAATTTCCTAACACTAGATGATCCTCTTATCCAAATCACATGAAGGCCCTTAACCTTCTTCATCTTGCTTTCAATCTTGTCTAGAATATTATTGTAAGTACTTTTCATATATAGATCACATAGAGAAGACTTTTCAACAGAATATAGCAGATCATCCAGCTTCTTCTCATTAGTAGCTTTAGCTTATACTACTTGAATCTCTATAATAAGATTTCTGTTGAATCTGTTCTTGAAGATATCTAGTTTCTCCCATAATTCAATTTCTCTTTCTTTTTGAGAGTCATCAAGAATATATTGACTATGGCCATTTATTCAGTATCAGTCATAAATACATCCCAGATAAATCAATATGTATACATGCAACTTTCCAGCCATCTCTGAATAAAATTTACTACTTCTTTTATTAGTATAGAAAACTCTCTTATAGTATTGTTGTTAGGCACAGTTCATACTTGAAGGTGAAAGTCCACAGAGTTGGCTTGGACATGCACAGAGTGTAGAAACTTCATGTAATGAGCTCAATGATGCAGACTTGTCAGAACAACCTTGGCCTCAACTTATGTGTTGTGCCTTCTATGAGCCACATAGTTACAATTTCAGAGGATGGTCTTGTAAGAAGTTATAAGGCAAGATGTAAAGTGCATCACCATTAACACTAAAGATTTAGTGTCAACTTTAGTTGATTATCAGGCTAGCTATTACAAAGTGGTCATCAGCCTTGAATACATAAAATAACAAAAGAAGGAACTAAAACAGATCTCTAAGTAAGTGCTTCATTAATGAAATACTACATAGGAGTTCAGATTTGGAGAGGGGAAAACTTTGCATAAAGTCTGAGTAAATTTGCGGAGTTTGAAGGAGATAATTAGACAATGGACACAAATGAATATGACTATGGATTTTGACTCAAATAAAGTGAAATAACCATAGACTTTTGATGAAATTAAGTCCATTATAAAGTACCAAACCACCAACAGAGTTTTGGGCACAAATAAGGCCAAATAACTGTGGAGATTTGATATTGTATTGAAGTCAAACATGTTTCAGAGTTTGGAATATGACAATTATTCAGTTCATCTAATATTAGAATTTTCTTGAGCCTGTTCAGCTAGCCCACTAAGACCATTATACTTTTTTAAGGCTCTGTATTACTCTATGGAATTCTTCCTAGCTCTCAAGATACTAGAAAATTAATTATTTATATTATTCATATTGAAAGAGGAAAAATAACTAACTTAGTAAAAAAAAATCAATATAGACAACCATGGCTTATGCAACATGATTTAGCTGTTCTGAGTTAGATAACACATGTATGTTTTAGTCAATGATCAATTACCCTGCTAATGGCCTTCTCTAAGTTGATAGATATCCCAGTAGCATTATCTGCAGAACTAAGATGATTCAAAACAGGCTGGAACTTGTTCAACTCTACCATCATGTTTTTGATTTGTTCAACTATATCAATACTGTAAGCCTACGATTAGACTTGAACAGAAGATCAACATAGCATATCTCAATAATAACCTATAATTAAATCAGATTGTCAAATTCCACCTTGAAGTTTGCTAAGATACTTTAAGTAAATCAGAAGTGATTAACCTAGAAATTCACTCATATTTCCTTTCTATCTGTGTTTAGGATGCTAGATATTGCCATAGATCATCAAAATTGATTCTAGCTTTACCCATGAGATCATCCTATCTCAAAAAATGCTTTTTATGTATTTCAATATACAGGTTAATGAACATGCTACACCATATGAATGTATAGGACTACCTGAATACAAAATACTCAACTTACTATTTACTTTGGGTCAGCTTCAAATACTGTTCACCCTTGATCCTGTTGCCAAATTTTCTGTTGATATATTCAAGAGAACAATTGGAATTATCAGAATACTTAACAACAAGTAGTTGAGAAAATCTATTATTAAGCTGTCTAATGAATTCTGAAATTAATGTCAATAATATAAGCCTAGTAATAGATTGAGCTGACTAAGTAGTACTTACCTACAACTCAAATGGCTTATACTAAAAGAGCTTCATCTAGTTGTTTCATAACTTTGGATTCTGAATAGAGTAAGTAAGAAAGAAGTTACCATGCAAACAAAACACAAATAATTAAAGCAGCTATCTTGAAAGTCTAGACATGTCAAGGGAATATTAACACTGGTACAAAGAAGCTAATCTTGGTATTACTTTAATTGGAACTTTACATATCAAGCAATTACTTGACAATGAATTTCTGTGACTATCATAGCTCTTGGCTTCTTGTGCTGTTAGTACAAAATCTACCTCAACTCTATTTAAGATTTGGACATAGTAACAATGGGAAAACTTACATTCCCTTAATCATTGCTCTATAAAAGAAAGAAGGAGAGGAGAAGACATTGGCTGCAAACTGAGGAAGTTATCTTATTCTCTATAATGATATTGTGATATAGGATGTTTATATCATAATATGTTGCATCATGGGCTATAAAGTGGGATATAGGCATACTAAATAAACATGATTAAGAACAAATGAACCTTGAATGGTATCTGCAATAACAATGATAAGCTCATAGGTAGACCTAAACTTAGTGGGCTCCCTGCCAACTTGATCTAAAATTATTTGATAATATCTGACAAAGCCCATCCTAGTGTAAGTCTACTTTAATTTCTTGGTTTGTAATATACATTGTTTTTTTTTATTTTAAATCAGCAATTTATTACATAAAATATAGTATTAAACCATAGTAGCTACAATATAAGTTACATAAGACAAAAAAGAAAAAGGAAGGAGAAAAGGTAAAAGAAGAGAAAATAAAAATAAGAGTAAAAGAAGAAATAGGTGATACTATTTTATATTAGGTAAAGTAAGAGATGAAGTCATTATTAAGTAATGTCTTTGTGAAAATCAAAAGCACCTGAATTGAACTCCAAAAAGACAAAAAAAATACACCAAAGACTCCATGTTGTGATTCCAATAATTATTATATCTCCTATATTTGTGAAGGATGTGTCATCTTGACTTAATTGGATATGAAATACATAAACAATCAAAAGATTCTTTGGAGAAGAATCTCTAGCAATATTCACCTATCAGAGTATATGTCACAAACTTCATTCAGCTTGTATCTCTACAACCAGTAGACTAATTTTCACAAACTAAGTTGTGCTGGAAAGATGAGGGCTACCCACACATATGCAGGATATACAAAAGTGACAACAAATGACTGAGATATCAGGCCATCAGTAGCTATAAAAGCTTTGTCTGCTAATATCTCATGAACAGCTAAACAGATTTGCATGATTGAACTTGTGTTGGAAAGTACTCATCAAACTATTTCCAATGATATATGGTATATCACATAGCAATAAGTATTGATAGAGATACAAGCATATCAATGTAGTGACATAATTAGTTATCTTCTAAAATTAACCTAACATCTACTATGACAGATAACAGGTATAAGTTTTGATCATGTGATGGAAACAGCTTGTACATAGGCCATTACTCTTCTGTATATATATTTCTATATTTGAGAATTAGATCTCAGACTTAACAACATCATTTATTATTCATCAATTTTCATCAATCTTTATTCTTTATCATCTGTATTGATCTTGGTTATCATTTTCATCACTATTAAACTTCTAAATCACTTCTAAACTTCTGAGAGTACACCCAAGGTTCAGATATCACAAATAAGTAAGTAGTTTATTTTGTAATAGTATGATTAGTGATCACTCTTGTAGCTCTTGCACACAATAAGTTAGAATGACCAAATAATTTGAGCCAAGTATCTTCTTTAGTGTATATAGGCTTGATAGGTAGGTACTCCTCATCAAGAAGATCAAAGAAGTTATTACTCTTATATTCTGACACTTGAAAATTTATTTGCTAGTTATAACTCATAGACTCATACTTTTCTCTCTTGTTAAAGTTTCAACCAAGACAGTTTACAAGAGAGATTAGGCATGTAATTGAACTGTTTGATCTCTTTATCAACATTTGAATGATGAATCCATTTAGTACTGCTCAGACAATCCTAAAAGGTAATGGAGTTGTTGGACCTTTTATTAAAAAATTCTCTAAGGTCTTAAAATATTGTAATAAATTATAGTTGATAGGAATGAGAGAATGAATCAAAGATCTGTCTTACTAAGTGAATATCATTTATAATAATAAAGATATAATGGACATTTTGGATATGAACAGCTTGATTAATTCTGTATCTGATAGTGAACAATTTAGCTTCAGTAAAAGTGATGTTGACTATATGATGAATTATTTTGGCCAAAATATTTCAACTAGACATGCGAAATAGAAGTGGTAACATTGTTTTTAATACTAATGTCAGAAATAATAATGATAGTTTTGAGATCTATACAGGAGTCTTCAATGATTTTGTTGAGATTTTGAAGATGAGCTTTCACAACATCTTTACCTCTACAATTTACTGCATAGAATGAAAAACAATTAGAAAAATTGTCTACTCAATGAAAACCAGAAGAGATTTCTTTATATAAGCTGTTAAAAGAAGGAAATAAGCTATTCAGGCAATCATTGGAATCAACAATGTGGCTCTTAAGTTTCTGACATTGTTTAGAAGTCAGATTCTCCAGTAATAAACAATGAGGATTTGCATTCTTTGAAAGATGTTCATCTAGAAGTGAGTTGAGGGTATGCTATTTTGGTAAAGACACCATCCTCAGTTGTTGTCTTCCACTGATTTTCAGGTATGTTGGAATGAGACTAGCAATCACCTTAACTCCACATGAAGGTGATATACAAAAGGCATCCATAATCCATAGCACTGCTCTTCACTGTATTTTCCTAAGCTTCTTGAGAGGGTGATAAAGCAGAACACCTTTGAAGTATTAGAGCAGAAAATTGTAGAGAGCAATTAGTATAATATATGTACAGTATAGTAGTTGTTTGTGAGAGGGTAATAGACCTCTGGTAGAGTTTTCTAGTATTTTCATACTTTTAATAGTCAATAGAGCCTTGTTAGAATAAAAGCAAATGTGTTGATGAAAAGAGAGTTTTCTGTTAAATATGAACTTGAGATATTTTCAGTTTTCTTTAGGTTACAATAGAGAGCCTCCTAGCAGACCAAGATCTAAGAGAAGGGGATCAAAATTTCTAGTCATCCTAGAAAAATGAAAAATCTCTGGTTTGATAGTAAGACAAAATTGTTCAAAAAGAGAAAAAATGATATTATAACTACAAAAAATATTCACATTCAATTTTTCAAAACTTTTTTCTTGAGAAATAAAAAGACTGTTGTCCATGAAAAAAAGAGTGAAGATGAGAATATTATATAAAAGATTTTTAGTTCTTTTTCCAAATATATGAAATATAAGAGCAATGTAAAGAGCAGAGAGAATGTGTGAGAGAACAGAATCTTGTTCTATACCTACATCTACTCTGAAATAAGAAGAGGAAAAATTGTTCCAGACATACTGAGTTCTTCTATCAGTTAAATAATTGGAAAAGAAAGAAGAAATTCTTAAATTAAAGCCAGTTTTGTCCAAAATCATCAAAAGAAGGATGTGGTTAAGTAAAGAGAAGAACTGAGCAATATTAAAAGCCAAAGTACTTGTATAGAGACCTTTAACCCATTCTGTACAAATGAGATAGGTAAGGTATAAACTAGTATCTGTAGTAGACTACTGTCTCAATTCTCTAAGTTGATTGGGATGAACAAAGTTAGAGAAAATGGATTGAACTTGTAATCTGTCACTAATAATTTTCTCAATGAGCTTTCTAAGTATATTGAGAAGAATGATTGGTTAAAATGCTTTGGGAAAGTCATAAGCCACCTTGTTTAGTTTGGAAATAATAATTGACAAAGACATCTTAAAACACAATGGCTAATAACCAAGATTAATACACCCATTAGTAATGTTAACAAAGTTCATGATATATTTGTCATCAGCAGTCAGGATTTTGAGATAGCACCACAAGATATGATCAGGCCCAAGCATTGACAAAGTGCTATACTTTTTGATAGCATCTCTAAACTCTACTTTAGAAAAAAACAGCTACTTGGAAATAGACTTTACTAGCATTTTGTTAAGTAACTGTGAATTGATTTGACAATTTTGAGCTAAGTTGAACATGTGATGAAGCACTTTCCAAAGATTTTCAAGTTTGATACATAGTTGTCCATTGAACTGCAGGGCTTCAATGGCTGGTAGCTTATATTCCTTGAGGTGATTTCTTGAATTTTCTCATCCAAGAATGATTGTTTTGTTTTCTTGATAATCTCTTTGAATTCTTTCCAATCTACTATAAACTTGGAAGTGTGATATATTCAGCTTAGCATTGTACTTTTTATTCCATCACACTTCAGAACATTTAGTAATTTTGACATGTTTGGAACACTTATTCTAGAGAGAATCCAATAAAGATGCATATTTTATACTGCCTTTTCCCATGATTCTATATCAGAAATATTGGATATGTCAATATTACCTATTGTCTCTTTAAGATCATTGATGAATTTTTCTTCTTCTTTACTATTCTTGATAATAGTTCTTTACTTATCCTAGATAAATTCCTCCTCAATGATAATGTCAACAGTTAAAGGAGCATGGTCTGAAGGGCTACATAGATTGGGTAAGATAGAATAATTGTCAATTTCTAGAGAGTTATCTTGTAAAAACATGAGATTGATCACTGAATTAGAGTCATTAAGGTTATCAGCATATTGAGTGAGCACTTGGATATTAAGAATGGACAATCTGAGATCAAAAGAGTCTGTAATGTCCATGAGCATGTCAGTATGAACAAAGTAATAAGAATATGAAGGACCTCACTCTCTGTCTCTGATATTAAAGTTTCTAGTAAAAATAAGGACATTACTCCAATTTGCTTTAATATTCTTTAGATATTTTAAAACAGACTGCTGTTCATTAGAATAAATTTTAATAATAAAGAAAATAATGCCATTATTGAAAAATAAAATGAGATTCAAATCTCTGTGATTTATGACATCCTTTCTAAGAGAAAAGTGTAGTTAAACAAGTTGAACATTGACATAAGTTATGACTCTTAAGTATTCATTACTATTAATTGAATGTCTTAAGAAGATAATCCATGAAGGATAATTGGAAGCACCAACAATGATTTCTCCTTTTTCAGATATTAAACTAGAGATAGACTAGATAATCAACTACAGAAGTTCTTGGATAAAAACAATATCAAAATTTTCGTAATTTTCTAGGACTATATCAGTAAGAAGATAGTTCTTCCAAATGTTTTGTGAAAAAATCTTTAGGTTTTTAATAATTATAGACTTTTCTCACCCACAACTGAGCTAATTAATTTGCTTTAGTTATCACATAGCTCTTGATATTTCTTAGAGTACCACTCCTTGTTGAACCAATATTTCCAGAAAGAATATGCATTACTACCTGCTTGATACTTGCCTTTCCAGTTGATACACTTAAAGAAGTGAGGACAGGGTTCTCCTTTCTTTATCTTAAGTCTTGGAAGATTGATCTTGAAGTTTGCCTTATAATATCATACCATATTCCTATAATGTTTGATTTTGTGAGGACCATTACATTTGACATATTTGGCATCATGTGTATGGTACACAAAGGTAGTATGGCCCTATTTCTAGCAGTTTTTGTATTAGAGAATGCCAAAGTTTATGTTTGTTCTACAGATAGTTATAATGTGGCTTTCTACATTAAAGCATATATTAATGAGACTTTGAGCCTTAGAGCTGCTTTGAACATTCTATATATTGATCTAGATAACTACCATATTGGACTCAGGAAATGCTTTGATTACTTGAGATTGAGACATGAGAATAATATCATTAAAGATATGTGTAGATTGAATGGTTTTTTCAACTATATTAGCTGTGATATAAGTAGAAGAATCTTTGGTAAAGTAAGAAATGCTCAAGATCTTGAGATACAACTTGGACTAAGGTATTCTTAGACTCATAACTTTATTTGAATCAATAACATCAATGTTTTTGATATATCTTTCAATACTATTAAAATCTAAAATAAAAACAATCTTATTGATAGTGATAACCAATCTCCTGTGATCAGCTCAAATAAAGTCAGCTATAATATCTGACTTGATATTCTTAAGTTTCTTATTAATGTTAGCAACATGTTTATTAAATAGAACCATAAACTTGTTAGAGTTGATTGAGTTTATGGGAATGATAACCTGTTTTCTTAATAGGCCTTTTGTTATTATGTTGATTTTGGATTTTTCTTTCTTTTGTTCATTTATGACCCTGTATACCTGTTCAATCTTTTTACTGAACAAGTTTGGAAAGTTTTCTTTGATTTTGATGATGTTATTGATATTGCTCTTGAAATCTTGAGCATATGAATGACCACTATCAGTAGAAATACTAGATAAAGATGTTTTACTCTTGTAGAATTTTGATTTTTCCAAAAAATTTTTGTTTGGCCTAGTGTTAGAAGTACAGTATGAAGTATATATATAGTACTAGCCAAATATCAAAGCTAAGCTTAATTTAAGCATAACTGGTTCAGTAGCTGGTCAGTTCCTAATATAATATCAAGCTTCTGAACAGTTGTGTTATAATCACAAGACCTTAGAGTTGGTCAAGTAAAAGAACCTTGTATTGGGTTATGTCAAGATTGTAAAAAGTAGACTTAGTTTTCTATTATTTTCTTTTCTTATTTTCATTTTTATTTTGATTTATTTTCATATTTTCTATTTTTAGAACTCTGGAGTAGGGTTAGAAGGGATTGGTCACACTGTCACATCTGTCACATCTGATGGTGTGGTCACAACGTTGATCATGAGACCTAAGAGAAGGAAGTAGAAAGTTTTGGAACAAAGTGATGTCATACAACATAAACACCACATGTTGGACTCATGCTTGACACATGGTCATTTAGGGTAGGGTGCACAGTACCTAGCATGGACCATCTGTAGGAGT
>Ga0157363_1002743_pt1 | contig 15638 bp, 3 predicted proteins | sample AttsexASBM1_FD_111477 | JGI IMG/M metagenome (GOLD analysis project Ga0157363, IMG submission 111477) | Fungus gardens microbial communities from leaf cutter ant in Ribeirão Preto, State of São Paulo, Brazil - Atta sexdens ASBM1 | ecosystem: Host-associated > Fungi > Mycelium > Unclassified ...
CTATTATAATTCTAGCTGAGATAACCAGAATTCTGATATACCGAAAAAAATTATTATCATATTAATAGATATTATTTTAATTGAAAATAATTTTGTTAATTCAATAACACTATTAATGAAACAAATAAATTCTCTTGTTTTAAATAAAATTTTATTTGTTCCATTAATGTGTTATTGGATAAATACAATTATTTTCAATTAAAATAATACTATTGACACAATATCATTTTTTTCAGTGTATTATCAAAATCTTCTGGTTCATTCATTTTTAATTAGAAATTTTTCTTGGTACATGCAAGATAAAAAGAACTACTGTCTGAACAGATAGGTCTTGTACTACTTTCAGTGAATAAAGCAATTAAGAATCAGACGTGATGAATGATAAAAAAATGTGATTAGCTTCTTCAATTTTATTTCTAAGAATTAAATATACCTATAATTTTTATAAGAATTGTTTTGACATGTATTAAATTTTGATTAAAAATATAATGATACTATTCAATCAATAAAATAAAATAAAATTATATAACAATAGATATAACATTATTAAAAAAGTGAGTATATCTTATCATGAAAAAATTATTGAATATAATCAAAATAAAACTTTCAATATCTTTTTTAAATAAATAAATATTAGAAAAATGATTTTTTTCATGATATATTTATTTTTTTATTCAGAAAAATATATTCGCTTCGTGCTTGTATCGCATTTCATTTATCAGCCAATTAGTCTCGACAGCATCTCCTTTTTAGTCACTCATTTTGTTCTAAATATTACAAAACGTACATGATGTTAAACATAATTGTCAGGTCACGATCGCGATGAAATATGCGCTGCTTTCAGATTTAATCCATTCTCTCTTCCGCAGTCACTGTCGAGTCCCTAAAAGTCATGTTAGATTTCAAAACGACTCGCTCATAAAAAGTACTATCTGTAATCTAGGAAACCGGACGGTGAAGGCCCTTTTGGCGCGGGTATCGTTTAGTCGCTTAATCGGACGCCATCAAAACGGTTCCGCAAAAAGCAAGGGCCGCTTCAAGGACTCGATTAAAGTTATGGAAAAGTTTACGATTCTAGATTCTGATCCAAAGGTAAAACCTCACGAAGGGATGCCTGACTCTTAGGACAAGAGATCACGTGGGAGAAAATTGTCTCTATCGATTTTGCAGGATCGTAGACAACAACTGAATGCTATCAACCAAGAAGATTGCAAGGAAAATAATATACTATAATAATACACTATAATAATAAAACATTTAAGAAGATATTTGAAAATTTCTACTTTTTAGAGATATAATTTATTGTTATATTATTTATATATTATTTATATTATATTAGTTATATCATTTTATGTTATTATTCCTTGGAGCATTTATTTAAAAAATACATTTCAATAAAGTTTTGTACATCAAAAGAAAATTAAAATTTATAAATGCTTTATATAATTCTTTTTCCTACACGCATACGTTATCATTGATAAATTTAAATAAACCATTTTATTGAAATTTAAGCGCTTTTCCTTGAAATTACTAAATGGCTAATTTCAGGAAGTAGTTGTTGCAATATGTTCAACTACATGTTTACTTTGTTTCGGAAATTCATATCTAACTACGGTCGTCTAACTTGTAAATTTATCACGACCATTTCGGTCTCTTGTTTATGACGTTTATATTATATTTACACCAACTCAGGTTAAATGCGGATACATTTCGTTCATTCGTTCCTTTACAGATTATACAAAATACACCAAAAACGATAACGTCAGTCGCAACAGCCCGGAAAAGAGATGCTCGACGCGGATTATTATTCCTGTTCCATTAGCAGGTAATTAAACGCAATGCGCGCATTTAAACTGGTGATTTAATTTCGAGCGTCGACGAGAGAGAGCCGCAGTTCCCCATTTAAAAAGGATAATTAGCTATCGATTTTACTTTCATATCTGATCATGAGAAAATCAAGGCAAGAAAGGAGATGAGAAGGAAGAAAAAGGCGAAAGAGAGATAAAAGAACGAAGGTACATTCTCATTGTACGCCAGGGAATTTTTATTATGCGCTCCATCGATGCCGTTCTCTTTAGCGGTACGTGCATTTGAAAGCCGATGCCCCCAAGTAAATATCTTACCTTGTCCCTCCTGAAGAAAGGGAGGATGAAACTTGGAAGTTCGCCGAGAAACTTTTTCTTTGGTGATGTTGTTTGATAGAAATTAGGGAGGCGACTGGTCACGTGCTAGAACTTTAATGCCTGGCCCGTTTTACGAAATCTCGATAATCGCTCGGCGCTAAAAATAAGTGATTTAAAAAACCGATGGTAATTGATTTTGCGATATTGGATTCTCGGCATGCGAATTTAGAGATCGATTTTACGTCTGCTCCTATTATTAGCATCGTAATTTTGTGGGATCTGACAGAATTAAAAAATGATTGTTTAAAATATCGTAATTTTAGAAACTGAATAAAAAAAAATCTCTCGTAATTTAATTCCGTAAAAATATAAATTAAAAGTCATTAAGTAAAAATAGAAGAAGTATAGAATAAAAATTTAATCATTTTTAGAACTTTGATAAATTCAACAAAAATTAAATATCCATAATTTGATAAAAATTTCCCAAAATTTCTTACTGAAAATATTTCATACATTATTTCAACGGAAATAACGTTGAACTGAAAACTTTGAAATCTTCAAACTGATCTTCATATCAAGGGAATTAGCTTTTTGAAGGGAATTATGTTCATCCATTTCGCGCGACTATTTACCCGCTTAATTAGAAAGTACCTTTCACGGAAAAGACGATCCTTGCGCATACCGCATGACTTTAGAGAACATCTCTCATTCGTCTATATACTCTGCCGGGATTCATAAAATCCACATAAAGACCAAATGAGTAATATCGATTATGACTTGACTTGAGAGAAATGCCTAACTTTCCGATGCCTCGACTACATTACTGTCACTTTTAGAAAGTGCTACTTACGTACACGTAAAAAATAATTATTTCTTCGTTTTCAGAAAAGTCAATATCATGAATTCACCCTTTTCAGTGTCAATTATTTTTACCATTGATTCACGCAGATGCCCATATTTAAAAAAAAAAGAGTCTAGCTATTGCCATCAAATGTTAAATAGAATAATTTCAACCAAATGCTTTTAGGTAATATAATCAAATATAATTTTACCTTAACAAATTTCAGTAAGTATTATCGTTGGTAATATCGTTTAATACTAAATATTCGTAAAGATAAAATTATGTTTAGTTACATGTTTAGTTACCTGAACATGGTTGAAATTATCTCACTCTCAACATTTGATAGCTATAATCAGATTTAATATTTTCAATGTACATAAAAAGAACGTTTATTACAGTATCTAAAAATTTAATTATAGATATAGATTCAAAAATAATTTTGTTGATCAAAATAATTATATCCATAGGACGCTAATTGGTGAAACGCCGAAGCTTTTTGCAACGTCATTCGTCATAAATTTAAATTTTCTACATACCTAATTATTTTGATAGTCTATAACAAAATTATTTTCAAAATTGTATCTATAGTTAAATTTTTAGATATTTTAACAAAATTGTTCTTTACGTGTAAACATCAGAAATTTTCTCTTCATCGCTCTCGATTATCCTCGATAAATAGCCATTCAGTATCAATGAGCACGATACAGGAGTTTCACATGGGAAGTACAACGATTTGAGAAAGTACGAAGCTGTTGGTATGCCTAGCGGGTGACAGCGAGTAAGTATCGCGATAGATCGATCGCTATGTGTGGTGAATGGAAAAAGCCTGGCATTTCCGTAGCAAAAAACGCAGGGTCCCTCTTCCGTTCTTCCGGGCGGAAAAATTCCATTTGAAGCCGCGACCGGAGATCGAAGGTATATTCTCGATCAACCTTCGCCGATCGGCGGCGGTTATCGGGATTGTGCGCGCAGGTAAAGCGTGTCAGGGATTTACCTTCGATTTAATCTGTCTCGTCTATCTCGCGTCGTCGATGAACGAAACCGTTCCTCCAGCCAGCAGTGGTGAACGATCGTCCCGAGACCAGGGAGGGATTTTGGGCTTCAGGAAGACGAACGAAGGACGATAATGCCGGCGACTGTGCCGGGATCATGCCGACAGGTCAGAAACAGAGTGCTCCCAATCAACCTGGGATTTTTTTCACCAGTTTCTCCATGCATCGAGGTAACGTGTGAGAGCCTGGATATCCCCATCCTAAGTCCCAATCACTACCGAGAATAACGATCAACCGGTTGGAAAAGCCATCGTGCGATAACCGTGAGCAAAGCTCGTCTTTTAAATTCGACGTTAATTTCGACGCTCGATCTCGCCGCCACTCCTTTAACCCTTTAATCGCGCTCGTAAAGATTGCACTATCCTACCATCGGTTTTTCGCTCGGTTTTTCGCGGCAATCTCTTCTTGCCGATTAAAACGCTCCGTGTTTTGCTAAAGGAATAAGACCCGCATAATTTGGGTGAGATTGACTTTCAATGCGGCACTATTAAATTCACACTAATTATATAATAAGAAAAAAAATGAATAAATCAATTATTTACTTGACTAAATTAATTTGTCTTTACTGTTCTATTGAAAATATGTTTGACTTATACTTTTTTATCGAAAGAAATAAAGATTGTAATGTCAAATTATAGCTATACGAGTTATTTTAAATCGTTTCTATAGATTCTACTCAATAATTTAACTAAAACAATAGAGTTAAGTTTTAAAAAATGTATTAAAATTGACTCAAATTTAGTTTATTTACTAAGTGCATATGTTAATGTGGACGGTTGTTTACTTCGAAATTAACCACAGAAATGGATTAATTTGTATTTTGACATTACACGAAAGTTAAAAATAAAAAAATTTTATTTTTAATTCAAAGAATTGAGTTATCATTGTTCTTTTGATATTTAATAATGTGTAGAGACAAACGAAATTACTTCATATAGGAATGAATTTGGCAAACTACAATACAGTTCTGGGTATCAAATATTACAAATTATGGATTAAATATCTATTATACACATGTATTTCTTGATTGTTAACATCAAATTCAATTTTAAACTCAATATTCGTATTACTATTGCAAATTAATGAAACATCACAGAGAATATCCGGATTAATTTCCCCGATATATTCAGCAGGTGCACATAATCTTACTTTTGCAAAATCGAGTGAATGGCATGTCCGATGCCATGTTAGCAGTTAATACAGCGGGTTCACGTGTAAACGGATCCACGGTAAAATAGACAGACGTCCATACGTAACGTATCGAATGACGTCATTATCTGCACGATGTGATCCTCATTTCGGCGAACGCGTTAATGTCCGTACATTACTCATTGTTTACGATGCGACTTCTAACAAGCTATCATCCTTTCTAATCCTATTACGGCAAGATTAAATACTCTTAGCTTGACAAAGAAACAAGTATTCGTTATCTTTAATAATAATAGAATATAAGTCCCTTGATTTATAGCTATTATTTATAAATTATAGAACACTTTGTGAATTTAAAATATGTGAAAATACTATTTAAATGCATTTGCCATTTTATCTATTCGACTACCATTCAAAGAAACAAAATATTATCAATAAATAAAAGTTTATAGAATTGAAGCAGTAAAACGAATGTGTGTGCATATATATATTGTATATATATATATATATCAAACTCAATAAATCAAATTATTTTTAATAAAATTAATAAAAGTGCCAAAAAAACTTTTTATTAAAAAAAATTAATATTGGCTTCGACAAAGAATGAAAAGTCCATTTTTTCTTGATGCATTTTTCGCATATTTTCTATTCGAATAAAACAAAAAAGAATGTACCTATATATACGATTAAAAAAACACACACCAAAAGTGTCAACATAACCACTTTCTATAGTGCGTCGCGAACGCTCCAGTTTACCGATGGACTCGATTTGAATTCATAGATTCACTTCGCACCGTTTTTTTTCTTTTTACATTTTTTTTCAGTTGCGATATTTGTCGTTGCTCCAGCGAAGCGTCTCCGCGGTGAAAATTCCCAGGAAAAAAAAATATAAAAATTCTACGAGGACAAAAAAGTAATAAAAATATAGTTGTAGCTGTATTTAAAAAAAAATCGTGTAGGGACTCGATAAATTTTAACCATCTTTCTATCGTCTTTTTCTATCAGCGATGACATGGGCGCGTGTCGCGATCTAATTCCGATCGTGAAAATCATTCTGTCGCCACTTCCATCCCCCTAATTTCACAATTCGTACTACAGAGGATTTCGCGGTTCCATCGCGTTTCGTCCGTGGTGAGTAGTTCCGGCAGCGTTCATCGGTGTAATCGATTTCGTTCCGCCATCGCGGTGAGAGGGTGGAGGAAGGGAGTTGCTGAGAGAGGAAAACGGGGGGGAGGGCAAAAGCCTTTGTGCGATTTTCCGTGCACAACACGCGCGGGAACACGCTATGCGATGGATCGACGTTTATTGTCAATCGTACCGCATTGCGTACATGTATTCCCAGTCATTCGGTCCCCACTCATCTCACACATCCCTTTACCCCTTTCCTCTCATCATCAATGAAAAACGGTCCAAAAGCCGTGTAAATTCAGATATATGCAAATAGAATCACATCCGCTTATATGCGATATCTATGTCAACCGTATCGTTAGTCGTATTTTATGATTTCTAGAAATTTCGACAGGACTTAGCGTTACTTATACAGAATATCGGAAAACCAACAGATCTCTTTCATTCATGAATAGTCTGAAGTCAAGTTTTTATCAGTGAAAATTTAGTGAAAAATTGTCATTCGCCGCAAGTTCTTATTATAAATTTCGAGAAATTAATTATCCCGTAATTAAATTTAATTAGATTTCGTCTTAAGACAAATTCAATTTACATTTACCCCAAATTTATTTAAATTTAATTCAGTAATTATATTATTCATATTTACTTCGTTGAAATTAGTAATTTGCTAAATCATTTCATAAAATATTCCTAAAATGATTGTCACGTCGCAATAATCATGACAACGTCTCGAAAATTAGGTTTTGGCAGAGATATTCTTAGCTGAACTTCTGTTCACGGGAACAGTAAACACATCGAATCCCGTATATTTCGCAGATTATACAACACGTCAACTCAACAGAAATTAGATACGTAGCTTTCTACAGTTTCTATTAAGCATTATCTTCGTCTCTCTCTGTTCCCAGTGATCACTACTAACCGTTAACATTGTCCTAAATGAACACGCGTCTATTTCCATCTTGACATTGTCTTCGCCTGACATATCATCCGCAAAGTACGACTCGAGTTTCAGAAGCTCCGTTACATTTGCAAGAGGATGAACCGTGTAGTTATCGACCACTTAGGTTGTCATTTACTAAGTTCCTAATTAGGTTTATTCTCTTCTATGCTAATTTTCCGTTAAATGGAACGCGCAAGCTCATCTTTATCAAGAATGCTATAAATTTGCATAAATTCTGTATAATAAATTCTCTTTGCATAAATTCTGTATAATAAAAATAGAATTATTTATTTCTACACTGAAAAAAATTTATTAAATTTTAATCAATATTTATTGAAGTAGTACTAACTAAATATTTACTAAATGTAAACATATACTTATTTGGTACAAAAGCCATCAATTTAAGTATTTTTTTTATTGTGTAAATAGTTATTCTAAATAAATGTTTAGTTAGTACTATTTAAATAAATATTTATAAAAATTTAGTAAATTTTTTTTAGTGTAAAAGAGTTTTATGCGTTTTAGGCGATTTGGAAAGCACAACAGAGATCGTTACATTAATTTTTTTTTAATTGATTTATAACAAAAGAGAAGAAACGAATTATGCACAAGAAATTCTAAAAAAAAAAAGATCTCTAGTATTCCACATCATAAAACTACATAATAATAGTCTTTGCTACACAATCTTATTTATTTTCTATAATGCACAAGAGTCACTATTTTAACTAATAATTAATATTAATTTAAAAAAAAAACAATTTTTATAAAAACAAAGAAATTATACACAAGGCTCGACAAAATAATAAAATTATAACCGTTGTTTTCTTCTGTTAAAATGTGTTTTATTTTCCCAAATATTAAGATTATTTCAACTATGATTTTTGAATTCAGCAAGCGAAACTGAGTAAAAAAAAAAAGTGATAAATCCAACGATCCCTGCATGCTCCACAAATACTCGCCTAAAATGCATAAACTTCTTTAAATCTGCACAACACGCAAAATACATAAACTTCTATAAATCTGCGCATTACCTTCAAATCTTTATACATTTGTATTCTCGTATATATTTGTAAACTATTATCGATTTTGCTTGCTATACATGCACGATGGATTATCTTTATTTCTTTACAGTCCCACATCCAACCGTTCGCCAAACCACCGCATTTTTCGTTCTCTCATTTCTGCAGCGGTGTAATTCATACGATGTAATTCACACATTCGGTCGTACAAAAGCAACATTTATCGCGGAGGTCCGTGGTGCATCCGCTAGTATCTCACTGTGGCAACTATCGCCTCGAGTGTTTACAAGCCAGCGCCCACGTACGCTCATTTCAAAATGGATAGCCAGCGGCAAGATAATAAGGCAATCCGCGCGTGCGTATACGCATGTGAGAGTTACAAGTGTGGGACAGCGATACTTGCATGAATTACTTGAATTATAAATAAATTAAGCGCATACATTTGATAGGACCAAAAATTTATTTCTGAAACTTAACCGATAACATTATAACTCTAATTATAACTTTCAGTAAATGGAATTGTTTTAATAATCTTCATATGAAACGAATTTTAGAAAAGTTTATATTATAAATTGCAAGTATATAAATATAAACTAAGTACAAATAGTTACAAATTAATCTAAAATTGAAGCTGTTAAAATATTTCGTATTACGAACTAAGTTCGTACGTATTGACCTACTTCTCTTCTGTCAATTTCTCCTTCTTGTACCTTCATGATGTTTACCAGCGAAAATAGGATCCCACATTAATCATTACAATATCGTATAGTGCCTCTGACATTAATTATATGCGACATATATTTTACAACGAAAAGATTACACGCAGGAAATTAATGCAAACCGACAAAGTTCGAACGGCAAATCAGGAATAAACAAACAACGAATTTATGTCATGTAGTTGACAAATATTAAAATAGGTTAACTGCACACTTGTACTTATTAATTAAACGCTCTTGGTGTCGATCCGATCTGTTCGTTTTAATAACGCTGAATTAATGACTAATTAAACCGTTCTGAAAATGTGTAATCAAAATTCAGTATTGCACGAGCAAATATATTTCCAATACGTATCCTGCGATATACATATTACTAATAAATGCATTACGTTATTAATATATCACATGACTTTTTGTTACTTAAATCACTCGACGTAATACTTGTGAAATTTGAAAATAATCAAATCGCAATTATTAAAATCGATGAAAACATCAAAATGTAAAATGAAATGTTCCCAAACATCATTAAAGAAAGAATTATGAATTGTAAATGTGTTAATAAAGCAAGAACATGAACTTTAATACTCTATCACTACAATTCGTATCTTAAATGAATAAATTGCATGAAATATTTTCTGCGATAAGAGTAGCTTCAACACACTTAATATTCTCACACTTAATTAATTGCGGAAATTAATCAATCGCGTGGGATCGCAATTGCTAATTTGTTGATAATGATCGTGTTTCGTGTCACGTTGCACTCCTCGGAATTACGTTCCAATGAGATGTAATACGACAAATAAAACGGCATGCGCCACTGCCTACCAACCCGAGTCTTGCTGCGTAAGTGATAAGTGCGCGTGATCTTACTATGTATATCACAGTATGCTGTACATCTTCACCGAAGAAAAAACAAAAAAAAAATGCTGTAAGCATCTCCTTGTGCCAATCAATTCATTAAACATTTAATATATAATATTATGAAATAGACATTGACTGCAGAAGTTCAGCGAAAAAAGCAACTATTGTAACTATTGTAAGATTCTTTCACATGATTAATTCTTGTTCCTAGTTGCCTACGAATCTAAATGTATCTATAAACCAATCATATTAAAAAAATCTTAGTACAGTTGCAAAGCTTTTTTTTGCTGAAACAGCTTTAGCCATTGAATATTCTATCCCATTTATTTCAAATTAATTTCGAAGAATAGATTATTATCGCCATTAGAACGAATTATCATAATTAGCTTCAGCGAATTAACGCGGATAATATATTAAATTCGATTATCTAAAGATTAAAATTTATCTCATTTTAAAAAGATATTAATTTAGATCAATTTGTTACTGTCACTTTCTATAGAACTTTTCATCGAGTAAAATTATATGATCTAAATTCAAAAATTTTACATGTAAAAAGCATTTTTTTACTTATTAGTATCAATTTTATTGTTTCTCAAGATGTAAAAAATTTTTAGAAAAACAAATTTTTCATTTTCCAAAAAAAGTCCATTTTCAACAAATAAATTTTATTTTTTATATTACACACACACACACACACACACACACACACACACACACACACACACACACACACACAATATATATATATATATATATATATATATATATATATATAAAGAATTTACCAAATTCAATTAATAATCTTTTCAATATCTAATTAGTCTAATTAAAATAAACTATTCAAATTTTAATTTAAAAAATTAGATTAAGCAATTTGAATGTACTAATGAAAATTTTATTAATAATCAACTTGTCAATATTAATTTATTGTAATAATGTACAGTCACGAAATTAATTGTCCAGACAGTGCGCCATTATATCGATAATTTCTCCAGATTATTTTTTAAACTAGTGTGACAACATTAGTTCCATAATTATCTGTCCAAATATAAACTATTAATGTCATAATACAATATAATGTGAGAAACAGTTTTTAATACCCGGATAATAGTTTGGAAAAATAGGTAATCAATATCCGCACTATCCCGGACAATTAGTTTCGTGATTAATGTCATAATTTATACAATACATAGAAAAACTGCAATAAAGACAAAACTGCAATAAAAATCAATCGCTTAGCCTTTCAGACTCTGTGTGCATTAAATTTGAAGACGTTATTCGTCAAAATTATTTAATTCTATTGACACAAATTGAGAATAAATGTGTACAATAATGTAAATGTAGAAAAAATAATTTCAAAATTTAGAAAAAATTAATTTTGTATGTATTACTTACTGAATTTCTTCTTGAAATGAATTAAAAAAAATTTTTTTTAATGTGGTTTTAAAGAAGTCAATTATAAAAATTGATACAGCAGGCAATAAACATTGGTATGCACGTATAAATATAAATTATAATGATATCTTCTATGATATAATTAACAAAAATTTATCTTATAATTTGAAAATTACTTCCAATATTTAAATATAAATACGCATCGCGGTCCTTACACGAACAAAAATTCTTTCTAGATGATAGCACAAATTGTCTCACTCTTTCGGGCAAAGCATCGAAAGCTCGTTTCGAAATTTTGCTGGCAAGTACGTGATTTCGGTGAGAAAGAGAGAGGAGAATGAGAAAGAGAGTTGGCAACGATGGTCACGTCCAGAACAGGAGTTCGATGTTCGTACTCTCTCGTGGTTGTTCTCATCTCGTTCGCGTACACTTTACGACGTTCGGACTATCGGCGAGAACCGCGAAAACCGGTGTTATTCGCGCAACAACGGCTTATCCATCGCGGTTTCCTGTCAACAAGCACGCGTCGTGAAAAGTCAATTTACGGAACATACTCGCACACGTTTCCCTCGTTATTCCCGTCATCGATTCCGCAATCTCCGAATGTATCTTCATTTTTCTCTTCTTCGCTATAAAGTGATACTTTGGATGTTTGGCTGTCACCAATATTTTTTCGAAATATAAGAGAAAGAACGATTGGCATATTACTCATACGAATTAGTCTTTCTACAATATGAGAACCGTGTTTTAATAAAAAATAATATTAAAAATAGACTTGGATCGCAATGAATTTTCAAGATAAGATTTGAAAAATAATTTATCAAGTTATTTTTAAATACTAAAAGTTTATTTATATCTCTTAAATTTTAGAATTTTCATCATGGACTTGCTAAAGTTGTTTACCTCTAACGTATTATATAATAAGCTACATATTCATTGTACTATATTTCAAAAATTTATAAACATTTATTTGCAAAAGCTGCTATTTAAAAAAATATATTGTAGTTAAGAAGTCTTTTTCATAAGCATTGAAAACAGTATATGAAAAGTTTAATTATTCAACGTTCATATCTTTTCCATATCTTTTCCATTTCTCCTATTTTTCATATATATGGAGGAATATTTAAACTAAACCGGAGATACACCAGAATGCAAAAACATGTAACGGCCTATATATCGCTTTCGCCAGAAAATATCAGTGAGATTTTAACGAGATGTCCACGTGTCGCTCGTAAAACAATACCATCGCAAAGCCGGATGTCGAATATAATACACGCATTATTTTAATATGCATCGTCAATAATTAAATAGCTGTATAATCCTTCGCGGTTGGAAACATTTTGACCAACTCGAATAAGATATGGAATATTCAAGCATAAAAAATATAATAATCTACACAGCACTTCCTATATAATATGTCGAATTTTTATTTTTGAATAGATACGAAATGGCTTATGTTCTAAATTCCTTGGAGTGGAAATCATCTTATTCTAAAGAGTGAAAATTGAGCCCTCTTGAAAAAGAGTGGCTCAATTTTCAATTTTTAAAAATAAGATCTCGCTCTTTACAGAGAGAGAGAGATGTACGTCAATTCATTTCAAAAATTTTTGAAAATATAATAAATCAGTTTTAACTGTTTTAAATTGAAAATATGTTCTTGTAATTTTATTTCAATAATTGTGAGAAAAGAATGACTAAGTAAGATAATGTTGCATTAAAAAGAAGCATGAAAAAATATGATAATTAAATAACATTCAAAACTTTTTATTCTATAAAAATATTTACAAATTCTTCATAAATAATACAAATATCTTTTTGCAATGCACTTTGTAATTATAAAATAAATAATGAAATTTATAAAATATTGTATTATTTGAAAATATGTTTAAATATCGTTTCTTTTTTTCCTTTTTTTTTTTTATATCAAAGTTTATTCTTATCGAATAAAAATTAGGCTACGGCAGGTTAAAAGAACGTCATGCTGAGTTAACGAGTAGTCGTGGCGATTGAATAGAACGTTTTTCTGCAACGATTACGGAGGTGGTAGGTGGCAAGTGATGAATCGCGTTTCGGACTCGAGCTATCGCTGGCAGATGACAAATGACGAACAGTTTGCAACAATGATAATATACGTAGACTGAGAACAAAATACGATCCGTCGTACGCGAGAAATTGTCTCCGACTTTTATGACACATTTAGAGATCACAATCAGAAAGAGAAGCGATTATACGGGACGTTCTGGAAGCGGCGGCTTTCAGACAAATCGACTACTTTTCCCGGGTGAAATATTTAACTGTGAATTAAAAATGAAGATTTAACAAAAGTATATTATTTTATAAAGACATGCTTTATAAAATAACCGCAAAGAGAATTTTTGTCTTTCCATTCTTTTCTACACTTTTAAATAAATAAATCAGTTTTTAACAGAATAATTCTTCTTTGATATTTTTATTTTTACTTTTTACATTTTTATTTTTTCAAAGATAAGTTCTTCAATCTTTTAACTTTTTAATTTATAAAATTAAATATCTCGCTAATTAATTTCTCAGTTATAAATTTCTCCTTGAACAAAGTTTACAAAACAATCTAAGAAATAAAATTTTATTATGTTTTATATTTTTCAGTGGTGTTTTAGATTAAATTTTAAGATGTTTCCTAAATATTTTTATATAGATTTAATTATTATATCAATAAAAGATTAATATTCTTAGTCTGCTTTGTAATATCCATTGTATCAAAAGAAAGCGTGCGTCCTCTGGGACATCCTGTGCGCAGTCGGACGCGGAATAATTGTGCTTTAGATATTTCAGACGCGTTTCTTTCTCAAACGGTTCTCTAATTCGATTCTTCGCACGTCCACAGAGCCGGCCTGGAATTCTGGCTTAAACGAAACTATCTCCGGTTGTATATCTGAGTTTCGAGGGGTTAAATGGCGCGCCATTTAACGTAAGAAACGAATCGCACCGAGATCCGCTTTGCGTGTTCGCTGAAAGGAACTTTGAGAGAGGAAAGGGAAGTACGCGGCATGGATACGGCGCAGAGCGTAATTAATTATGCGACGTACACGCGGTACGAATTAATTCCGCTTTACCGCTTCACAATTCTTAATCGAGAGGACTTTAAACCACGCCGGAACTGTCGATAACGCAAAGAATGCTATAGACGACTAGAAATATCACTTTTGTAATGTCTAAATCGATAATGAAAAATAAGAGATCTCTACTTCCCCACATTCACAATGAAAAATGTTATATTTCTTCATAAAAAAGAATTGACAGCTTTAGAGAAATAAAAAATTCATTTTTTCACTTCCTCTTAAAAAAATTAATAAAATGTTATTTCATTTATCTTTCTAATATACTAATCTAATACTATTCTAACAACTTTCTATTATATTTTCTTATAATATTTTATATCCAAGTTAATGTATGAAGTACAATATAGAAAATAAAGAAATTATTAGTTTACGTTGTAATCAAATTCTTTTCGTTCAAATTCGTTTCTGCTTTTTTTGTACTTTATGTATTAATTAATTTGGATATAAAAAAAAATATTACAGAAAAATATTGATAAAGTATTAGATATTAGATAATATTTTATTCATTTTTTTAAAATTATAATTACATCTTATTATATAATAGGGTATTCTCTCTTTAAAAAGTATATAAATCATTTAATATCTTTATATATATTTTTTTATAAAAGTTAATATATAAATCATGAAATAAAAAAACAGTTTTGACTATATGATATAATGTAAACCAATTAAAATTAATCGTAATTTCATTCACACACATCTGCAATGGCTTAAAAATCGCAATCGTCGTAATAGTGGTCGATTGCTAATTGCGATTACCAGGATCGACATTAATGGCAGCTGATGGCAGTTAAGAACGAGCAATTGCAGACGTACCTATCGATGTATCAAGGGGAATCGTATACGGAACTGGTTTCTCTCGCTCGAATGCTACATGGACGATGATGTTCGTTTCCGGACGACGTTCAAACCTCCGAGAAGGATTACAGACAACGGATCGCATTGGATAATTCGCCGACTAACAATGCGTTAAGCCGGGAACGTACGTATCCGGTAACCGGGTGCGGCTCTCCCGCAGTAATACCGCCCGAGGGAGAAGCACGTTGCGCTTCGATAAAGAAGCTAGAATACAACATAGACGGCTGCTAAATGCGTAATATTATCGACTATCATATTGCCTGCGGTGACACGGTAGATATCCCTATACAGCCGTCATAATAATGAGTATCTTGCAACGTAGAATATCGAATGCAAATCAATAATGGCTCGATTTTAGAAGTAAAATTGCCTTGATAAGAGAAAATACATTGAATAAGTACTCAATTTCGATTTATCGATATTGCAGTTGATAATGGTTACTTTCGTAATAAAAAAAA
>Ga0157363_1002744_pt1 | contig 15634 bp, 9 predicted proteins | sample AttsexASBM1_FD_111477 | JGI IMG/M metagenome (GOLD analysis project Ga0157363, IMG submission 111477) | Fungus gardens microbial communities from leaf cutter ant in Ribeirão Preto, State of São Paulo, Brazil - Atta sexdens ASBM1 | ecosystem: Host-associated > Fungi > Mycelium > Unclassified ...
ATCATAAAAAGTCATATGATCAGTAATAGAGTGATTGAACATGGAAAGAAACCAGGTTGTTCCATACTAGAAGTAACATATAGACTAGAAGAAAGATATCTACTTCTATAGATGTTTTGGGCAGAGTAGAGCTTAGATAAGCATTATCTAATGATGGAGTTAAATGGGTATGTAATCCTTATCTACATAGTATTACTTTCAAACCTCTTCTGCTCTCATATTTTATCAAGTTATATTATTTATTCTATTTTTCATGCTATTTGCAGATATTTCTGGCAAGTGTGAATTGCTCTTAATCATGTTATAGTGCACTTGAACCCTTGGATTTTATGTTGATTTTCTGTTTCTTTTATCTATTTTTCTTAATTTGATTTTTTTTAAATTTTATTTCTTAGACAATAAAGAGATACATGATTATAGTCACATAATATATCACATGAAATTATTTTATGGGCCTAGAATGTAGGAGAACAGGCTAAAAGAATAATGTCAAGATGCATGTTTATAGTATATTTACCTCATAATATATATATATATATATAGTATACTTATAGCTAGCATATGGATATTAGGATAGGGCTATTTATTGTTAGCACAGACTATGTAATATTGATATGAATAGAATATCAATACATTGAAGACTTCTTGTCAAGTTCTCTTGTGATTCCTATGAGACTTTTTCATTATAAAACTACTTAGTATATTATTAACCATTTTGATTAGTAGTTGTTACAACAAATAAAATATCATGATATAATATCATATGTGATGGTTATAGAAGTCACAAAATTGTGACAGAAGCATGACATATGTCATAATCATAGCCACATAATTATATAACAAGAAGAATATCTTAATTATAAGTTTTCATAATCAATACATAGACTTTAAAGTAGAAAAGATTTATATATGTACAAACTATAATTTCTAATATATAAGATTGTCAGAATTCTCAGAGTGGAATTAGTCATTTTTCATTTTTCTAGTCTTTTATGATTTCTTTTTAATTTCTCTTTTATAATTTATTTTCTTTATTTTCTTCTTTGAACTTAGCTAAGGGATGTGATATGACATCACATGTGATGGTCACATATGTGTCACTTATCACTGTCACACACAATTATGTTACTTAGTAGAATATCATAAAAACTACTAAGAAAACTTAGTCATAATTTTAGGGTAAGTTAAATATATATAGATCTATTCTGTAGTAGAAACTTGACTCTTATTCTTGAGGCTACTTAATACTAAGCTCCTTCTACTTTTTTCTCTTACTTTTTTATTATTTTTAACTAGAAACAACACTGCTTTTAGTTGGGAAGAATTACTAGGCTCTAAGTATAAAGAATATACTAGCTATGTCATGGTATGCTTAAACCCACCACTATGTACTATTTCTTAGTCTGATAATCAACTTAGATTATGCCATAATTACTCTAAGTATACCCAAATACCCTCTTCCAAAATATGATCCCATAATGAGTTAAGCTAGGTGCAACAATTTTCTATTGAAGCTAAGGTTGTCTTATTTATATAATACCACTTCTAGTTTATCTTCTAATTCTATCTTCTGTCCCAACTTGTTTTCTATGCTATCTGTGGATAATACCAGCAAGTATGAATTATTCTTAACAAAACTTATGGATAACATATGTAGTTTAGAGTAAAACTTATAATAGTAGTATATAGTGTAGAAATGTATTAGAGACTCTTTGTCAAGTTCTCTTGTAATCCCCATGAGTCTTTGTGATATAAGACTATTTAGTGACTCATTGACTATTTAGGTTAGTAGTTGCCATAACAAGCTAGGTAGAAGAAGCTTAGCTATATATAGTATACCAAAGTCCATTGGTATATTGTAAGTATACTAATCTTATGTAAACATGTTTGTTATTTATTTTAGTATCAGCTCTGGGTTATTAATTATTTATATTTTTTAAGGTAGTGGTTAGTAGTTGAGATAATTAGTAAACAACATGAGGTGGAACAAGAAGAAGGTTTCTAATACTTATAAGATTATTTTAAGTTTGGAATATAAGTCTAAGAGTAAGGCTAGTACAAGCTTCCCTCTTTATATTATTACCAACACTACCATCATTATCTTTGATACCCTCACTGATTTCACTATTCTCTTATATAATGAGTCAACACAACCAAACTGTGGAACAGTTATGGTTCCTTCTTGTACAACAATTAGAACAAATAGTAGTTATGCAGGCCTAGATAGCAGTATTGATGGGAGCAAGAGCAAGAGCAGAAAAAGAAGAAGCAGAGGCAGCAAGACTAAGAGAGAGATAAGTAGAGGTAGCACAACCATTCTCATTTAGTGGAGAAACAGGACAAATAACAGGTTTTGTTATGGTATGTAAATTATAAGAATGAAAATAAGAGAAGAAAAGATAAAGGAATAAGTATAGTGAGTATTGATTTATAATGAAAATTTATTAAAGGAAATAAAGGTAGGAAAAATTCAGTTTATATTGGTAGAGGACTTCTTGGCTAAATTGAAAAGAGAATTTGAAAAAAGAGATAATGAGCCTACCAAAGTAGCCAAACTTAAAATAGAACAGGATGGGAAAAAATAGAAGAGTTTGTGCAGAAGTTCAACATGACAATGAGAGAAAGCAAATTAGAGGAAGAATTCAAGAGAAAAATAAGTAGAATAATGAGGAGAAAGTTAATGAAGGCATAAAAGTCTCCAAGAAATATAGAGCAATGGTTTGAGAAAGGGTAATCAATCTAGATTGTCATTGATGTCAGAAATTGCTAATACAAACTTAGTTATTTTGTTTTTTCTCTTTTATTTTCTCTTTACTTTATAGTTTAGTTTTTCTTTTTTCTTTTTTAGACTTAGCTAAAAGTGTATGACATGATGTCACAAGTGACTGTTATAATGTCATGGTCATATAGTCATGTGACTTAATGAAGCATTGTAGAATCTGTTAGAAAGTTTTAGTTATTACTTTGGAATAGATTAGTATCATGTATATGAGTAGTATATAAAGTAGACTATTTTGTATTAGAAACTCTATTGAGTTCTCTTGTGTTACTTAATACATAAGTATGCTTTTGCCCCTAGTTCTCAGAACTTAAGTCATAATTAGAAAAGTAGAAAAAGAGGTTAAGAGAAAATACACAGAGATAGAGGCAAGGAATAGAAAGAGAAGGAAATGAGTCAAGAAGCTAGAATAGTTGAGAATAAAAGAGTAATAGCCTATAAATATATAGAAAATAGAGAGAGTGAAAAAAGGTGTTCATAAACCTATAAACAACAGGATCATTTCTAATAGAAGAGATGGAGACAACAAATACAGTGGTAGTTAGAAACTTCCTATGTTATGGAATGCTTTGGACACTAACATTTTTCTTTTTCTTCTATCTATTTTTCTTGATTTTATATTTCTTTTCTTTTGAATTTCTTTTTTGTTTTCTTTTAGTGACGATGAAGAGGCACGTGACATTGCAGTCACATGACATGTCACATGATGTAATGTTATAAGCCTAGAACATAGTGGAAAGATCTAGAAGATGATGTCAGGGCACATGTATACAACATGGTGGCCTTGAGTAAGAAATGAGGTGGACATGAGGTTGTAGTACGGACCAGGTGTATTTAGTATATATAGGACTCTAATTTAGCAGAGACTCCTTGTCGAGTTCTCTTGTGAACTTCCCACTTGATATCCAACTTAAGAGATTTACCGCTTGTGTGATTATTTGTCTTGGTAATAAGTGGTTGCCACAATATCCTACAAAAACAAAAACAAAAAGGAATGAGGAAAAATTCATATACTATAGATATTGATAAAAAATAAAGATTTTTTGATTGTAGAGGATTTTGGCATATAACCTAACATTGTAGGACTTAGAGAAATATCATAAAGAGTAGAAAAATCAGTTATGAAGAAAGTATGAACAGTGTAAATATATATAATTTAAAAGAAGAGGAAAATCAAGATCTTGACTAAGATCTCTAAATAAATTTGCTGTACTAGCTAGTTGAGTAATGTAAACTAGTATACCAAGCTTAAAGAAACTGTTAAAAGAAGTAATTGTAGAGATAGGACTTGAAAAGATAGACATATAGAAAAAATATTGGTAGAGACTGTTAGGACAACTAGCAGAGTCCATGGAATTTAGCAGACTTTCACAATCTTCAGAAAGTTCTAAGTATATTACTTAATAAAGTACAAGTAGTACTTACCTTCAGAAAGTTCTAAGAGAACAGATTGAGGACTCTTGAAAGCAATAATTATTCTTCTAATCTGGTGGAACAACACTGATATAAACAAAGAATGATAGTGACCAGACAGTTATGAACTCTGATTAAAGCATCTAGAAGATTAACTAAGAAAGAAAAGAAGCTTACAGCAGTGATACTCAGAATAAGACAGTATCCAAATATTTGGTAATGTTAAGTAAGGTTCAATGGTGGAAAGTAGTAGAGTTGGCTTAAGAAACTCTGTGGAGTTTGGTAGAGTTCAGAGAGTACTAAATAATATGAAATAGAAACTCTATAGGGTTTGGCAGGGGCATAGGTAAAGTTTGAGCACTTGAATTTCATGTAAAGATAGGTCTCCTTATAGAAACATTGTCAAACAGTGGAGAAATGTCACATACTGATATGGCTATATTCAGTCAACTCTATAAATGATGCTTCTTTCCTTATCCATGTTTCTAAACCTCATCCAGTATAGATTAATTCCATCCATTTCATGTTAATCACTCCTTAGACATTCTTGCTAAACTTCCTAGCAACTTTATAGAACTCTATTCTAACATCCAAGAACCCTTAGATTCAGAATAGTTGTTAATAGTCTCTATTTGTTACAATCACTATCTCATGCTCTATAAATGTTTACTTCATATTCAACATGACTTGGACATATGTTGGGGTTTGTTTTATTCCTGACTCATAGTAACTACACCTTGCATCTTTCTCATATAGTATCAGTCAGTAACTTATGCAGTAGTAGAGATTTTCTCATTTTTTTCTCATTTTCTCCTTATTGTTTTCTCAAGAACACTGTTATAACTCAAAAGTGTGGACAGACTTCTAGGGTTAGGGTTAGACAATGTAGTTAATTATTAGTCTATGGCTAGAGAGAGATACAGGCACATGACTAGGAAGTCACATGACATTACGTTATAAGCCTAAAGTAGTCTAGAGCAGTCTAGAAGGACTTAGGGTCTAGAAGGATCGGAAAGAGTCTAGAGTAGGAGTTAGGGTTAGAGAGTGACATCAAGGGACAACAGTTCCTCATGGTGTATACATAGTGCACACATGTACAGCAGAGATTAAAGAGTATGACGTCAAGGCACATGTATACGGCATAGTGGCCTTATGGTAAATGAGTAATAGGATATGAGGATGACATATAGACTTTAGGGTAGGAGTAGTGTAGTCGTAGCATGGACCAAGACAATAACTATATAAGTAGGAATAGATCTTGTAAAGAGTTCTCCATCGAGTTCTCTTGTGTTCACCCTATACAAGGTTCCTCTCTTAAGTCAACACTAAAGCTTTTGAGTTGTAACATTAGAACTCGATAACCTATTCTCGGGACTGCTCCAACACAGAGCCCTCCCTACTTTTATTCTTATTCATCCTCGACTGCAAGCAACATGCTCAACATCAAGAAGATCTATAGCCAAACCCTAGGCTTAAGGGGGAGTGCTAGCCAGGCAGAGGAAGCTTGGTTGGTTGGTCACACAGTAGCCCATGTGTGTGATTTGTCGTATTACTCTTTGTGGACTAGTTAGATGGATTTCAGTAGAAGCCTCGTGCTGCGGGATCCTCTTGTGACCTGTACACGCAGAGGAATGGCATTATCTAGTAAGAAAACATCTAGAGTAGAGATTCCCTTCTTAGGGGTGATAGATACAAGTTCACTTAGGGTAGAAGCTAGTGTTTATGTAGATAGTTGGTAGATATTTGGAAGAGGAAAATTGCTGCTGTTTAGAATCGACAGCGAGAGAATAAAGAAAGATCATTTACCATTGTCAAATGCAAAGGCAACGAGAGAATAGATTTGGATACCGCTGGTAATGAGTGATAGTGAGAGAATAGATTTGATAAGAAGATTTGGGAGATTAGATTTTGAAAGAAGAAGATTAGATTTGGAAGAAAGATTAGATTGAAGAAATGACGACCACTGGTAACAAGATGTCAGTGATAAAATTAGAAGATTGGGCAAAGGTAGATGTTGATGAGATTAGGAAGAGATGGGCAAAGAGAAGGAGAGAGCTAGAGGAGATAGAAAAGAAGAAGATGGAAAAGGAGAAGAGAATAGAAGAGGCAAAGAAGAAGAAAGAAGAGAAGAGGAAGAGAGCGATTAGAGAGAGGAGGTGTTTTGTGTGTGGGATTTTTGGGCATATAGCCCATTACTACAGAAATAGAGGAGAGAAAGAGGGATTGGTATGGATGCCCCAGAATAGATTTGAAGTATTGAAGAATAGAGCAATACAAAAGGGAGAAGAAAGTGAAAAGGAAGTAGTGAAGGATAGAAGAGAAATTTTGAAAGAGGAAAAAGCAAAGAAGGAGAAGAAAGAGAAGAAAATAGAGGAGAAAGATGAAAAGAAAGAGGAAGAGAGAGAAGTGGAGATGCGAGGTTTCTCCAGAGGAGAAATCTTGAAGGGGAGATATCCCCTAGTATGGCGAAAGGTGTAGTGTTATAAGTGTGGAGGGTTGGGGCATAGGAAGAGAGATCATAGAGAAAAGATGAAGAAGGTAGAGAAGAAAGAAAAGAAGTCAGAAGAAAAGAAAGAGATAGTGAGAGAGGAGAAAACAGAAGAGAAAGATAAGATAGAGAAGGAGATGAAGAAAGATAACAAGATAGAGAAAGATAAGGAAGAGAAGACAAAAAAGAAGAAGAAGCTAGAGAGAAGAAAGATAGGAATAGAGATGGATAGAGAAGAAATAGTGAAAGAGAAAAGTTGAAATAGCGATAAAAGAAGAAATAGTGATAGAGAAGATAGATGAGAAAAGAGAGATAGAGCTGAGAAAGCAAGAAGAGAGAGTAAAGAGAAGAGAGAAAGAAATACAAGAGATGGAAGTTGAAATCAGAAAGAAGTTTGAAGAACAGATAGAGGAAAAATAGAAAGAGACAAGAAAGAAAGAGGAAGAGATGAAGAAAAGAGTAAAGAGGATGGTAGAGATGGAGAGTAAGATTAGAGAAAGAGAGATAGAAACAGAGAAGAGAAATAGAGAGATAGAGAAGAGGGAAATAGAGATGGCAAAAGCAGAAGATAGAGAAAGAAAGAAGAAAGAAGAAGAAGACGAGAAAGAGAGAGAGAGATTAGAAAAAGAGAAAAAGACAAAAGAAGAAGAAAAGATAAGATTAGAAGAAGAGGAGAAGATTAGATTAGAGAAGATGAGAAAAGATAAAGAAAAAAAGAAGTTAGAATAAATGGTGAGAGCAGGATAGGAGCAGATGATAGCGATGCAGGCTCAGTTAGAGGCCTTGCAGAGAGGAAAGATAGAAGAAGATGGTTGGAAGAAAGATATAGCAAAAGAAGAGATAGAAGAGTTTGGCAAAGAACTGTGGTAGAAGAAAGGAAAATACAAAGAGAAAAAGAAAATAGATTGGAGGAAAGGATTAGAGAAGTTTGAGAAAGAAAGAGAAGGTAAGAAAGTAGAGGATGATATATGGAAAGGGTTAGAGAGTCTGGAAGAAGATAGAGAGAAGGGAATGGATGGATTTTAGAATGCAGTAAAAGGGAAAGAAGAAGAGATAGTGAAGAAGAAACCAAAGGTTGAGGTAACAATGCCAAGAATACCAGTGGTAGGAAGTGGAAGTGGATTTTGAAAGAAATAGTGATAGAGAGAGAGAGAGAGAATACCAAGGTGTTTCTCTGGAGGAGAAACCTTGAGGAGGGAATATTATTATAAGACGAGTGTGTGGACAGACTTTGGCTAGGGTTAGGGTTAGCCAGACATAGATAAGTAATTAATTATTAGTCTACAATGGAGGAAGAGCACGTGACCTGGAAGTCATGTGATAGAAGCTGGAATAGTCTAGAGCGGTCTAGAAGGATCAAGAGAAGTCTAGATAGTAATTAGGGTTAGGAGTGACATCAAGGGACAATGGTTCCTTATGGTGTACACATGGTGCACACATGTATGATGGAGATTAAGAGTATGACGTCAGGGCACATGTATATAGCATGGTAGCCTTATGGTGGATGAGTAATAGGACATGAGGACGATACATGGACATTAGGGCAGGTAGATATTGTTGTAGCATGGACCACATTGTATTTATATAAATAGAGGAGCAATGCAGTGAGGGCTCCTTGTCGAGTTCTCTTGTAATCCCCACTACTAGATAGCTTTCTGTGAGCTTTGCTGAAGTAAACATATTACAAGTGCTGTTTCGGCAAGTGGTTGCTACAACAGACACCTTAACTATTCTTACTTCTTTCTCAGATCTTTACCTAAGTTGTAGTATGAGCTAAGATTAAGATCATAACATTTGGTAAAATATCATCAGGCTTATTTTGCAAAAGAAGAGTATATTGTGATTAGGCCACTAAAATATTATAATGGTTAGGCTGTTGAAGGAATATTGAAACAGAATTTGTAGTAGGAACATGGACAAACAGTTAAACTGTTAGGAGAATAGCAACAAGATGATATTGTAGCAGAGATTACAGATAGGACAAGATAAGACAGATACAGACTATTGTGATAGAAATCATGGACAGACAAGATAAACAGACATAGTCAAGGAACTACTGACATTGAGGTACTAAAAGAAATATTTGTTACAAACTCAAGACCTCAGAGTGGGTCAAGTGATTGAACCTTGTATTGGATTAATACAAGAGAACTCAATAGAGAACTCTGTATAAGATTGTCTATCTTATATACTAAACTATGATGGTTTGTGCTACTACTTTTCTAGCCTACCCTAAACAACCATGTGTTTGCCCTAAGATCAACATGTATTGCACATATTGTATAATATTATCCTTTCAGAACTTTCTATGTCTTTCTCTATAACCTCATAACTTGTGACCATTACTGTGACCATGTCATCTGATGTGACTGATGTGTGACAGTGTGATCATGACATCACTCTAACCCTAACTCTAAATCCAAATAAAGAAAATAAAAAGAAAAAAGAAAAAGAAAAGGGAATTAAATAAAAAAGCTAGCATTCAGACTTCATATGTCTGACAATATTAGGATCATTAAAGATTACTGAAGATTATATCTCAGACAGAAACAGAACTATAAAACTAGTACTATAAAACCAGTATTAGAAGAAATATTAACAGCACCAACACTAGCAGTATATAATGAAATAGCATAGGTAGTTATGCTGAAAAGCATGGTCCCAGACCCAGAGTGGTTTGATAGTGACTAGTGGAGGGAGATACAATTACTTCTCAAAAGTAATAAAGTTATAATAATAGATGATAAGATCACAGTATTACTAGCCCGACTTAGAGAGTGTGTAGCAGAAATTTATATGCAGAAGGTAATGATATCCAGGACTGGAACAATTTTGTTAAAGAAGTCAAGACAGTGTTTAGTGACAAGAGCAATACAGCAAATGCCAAATGGAAGATTGAAACCTTCAAATAAAAGAAGAAACACATTGCAAATTTCATGATAGAATTTGAAATATTAGCCATGAAGACTAAGACAGATAATATACATGTCATATTTCTATTGAAGAATAATATCAGGAGCAATATCATCAAGAGTATATTGGAATACCTACCCATAGTAGTACTAGAATCACTCAAAGAGTGGAAGGTAGTGATTACATTAGTTAAACAAGAATATGAATTCACAGAAGGCAGACAAGACTACAAAACAGAATTAAGGATAACCTATGGAGAAAGAGGAGCACCTATGAATATTGTGAAAGCTAAAGACAACTATAACAGAGATAAAAAGCCTAGATACCTCAACTACAACATATACAGACATATAGTAAAAGATTTTAGAAAACCAAAGAAAGAGAAAGAAACCAGAAAGTATTACAAATATAATAAAGTGGAACATCTTGTAAAGAACTGCAGGTCTGGGCAAAATATGAAGAATAAGAGTATACAAGACAATTCAGATGATAAAGATAAAGAAGACAATGATAAAAAGAAGGGTTTTGTCAGAGATTCAGAGTAAGCACAGTACAATAAGCCTCTGTATATGGTAATTCTCCAAAAGATCAATATGTTATTTCACAAAGAACAGGTAACAATGAGAGAGAGCTTAATGTATGCACAAATGTAAAGATATCAAACAGAAGAAAACTACATCTTAAGATACTAGTTGATTCAGAATGTATCCATACTGGAATTCATAAACAACTAGTGAAAGAAGAACAGATTAAAACAGAACCAATGCCTAAATCATCCAAATTTTTCAATACAGACAGAACCAAGAATAGAGAAGTGACATAGTTTGCACCACTAGAACTAAAAATTAACAGACACACAAAAATAATTGATGTAGTATTAATGGATATAAATGGTACAGACATGTTCTTAGGATACAACTGGTTGGTCAAACACAATCCAGAAGTTAATTGGGACAAAAAGACAATATAGTTTACAAAATGTCTGAAAGAATGCAAAGTATAACATTGAGACATTGCATTTATATTAAAGATCAGAAAAATCAATCCAATAGAAGAAATGGACAAGGAATACTAGGAAATAGGCAAGGAACTGGATCCAACAAATCCAGAAGACTTACTGGAATACATCCAACCATTTATCTATCTATTTAACAAGAAAAAATTTGAGAAATTACCAGAAAGAAGAGAATAGAACTATGCAATTAATTTATTGGAAAATGCACCAAAGAAGTTTAAATATCAAAGCTTATGTAATGAAAGTCAAAGAAGATAAAGCTTTAAATCAATAGCTAGATGAACAGCTTAAGACAGGACTAATAGTAGAATCAAGTTCAAAATATATAGCACCATGTTTTTATATTCCAAAGAAGAACAAAATCCTATAATTAATATAGGATTTGTACAATTAAAGACAAGATGCCACTTCCATTAGTTAAAGAAGTAATCAACAAACTCAAAAATGCAAAATAAACTAGATCTTACTTGGAAATACAACAACATACAAATTAAGGAAGAAAATGAATGGAAAGTAACATTCCTGACCAACAAGGGTCTATTCAAGCCAAAAGTTATGTACTTTGTATTATACAATTTACTGGAAACATTTTAATAGATAATGAACAGTATATTCCAAGAGCTCTTATACAAAGAAGTATTGGCAGACTACTTGGATGACTTTGTAATATCTGCTAAGACCAAAAAATAATTAGAAGAAAGAATTATACAATTCTTAAAGATGGCAGAGAAACATAATCTCTGTTTCAAACAGTCAAAGCAGGATTTCAATACTAAAGAAATACCAATCCAAGGAATAGTAGTCAGAAGAGAAGATGTTTTATCAAAAACTTCAGTCATATAGAAAAATCTTTCAATAACCTCAAGGGCAAAAAAACTAGAAATAGAAAAAAGAACACTAAAAGACATTTGAAGAATTGAAGAAAAATATCTCAAGTTAACCAGTACTCACTCTATCCAGAAGAGAAGGAAAATTCACAGTAGAAACTGATGTATCAGGAAATACCATAAAAGGAGTTTTAATCTAGGAATAAGAAAGAAAATGGAAACCAATTGTATTTTTATCAAGAATAATACAAGTAGCTAAAAGGAACTATGAGATATATGATAAGAAACTATTGGCCATAGTAGAAGCTCTAACAAAATAGAGATAATACCTATTAGAAGCCACAGAAAAGTATTTCAAATTGTAAAATTGTCAGATATAGTTTATACTAAAAGGTGAAAGTTTACAAGGTCAGCTTAGAGATTTACAGAGTATGTAAACTCCATACAAAAAGCTTGGTAATATAAACTTGTCAAAATAACTTTGGCTTTAGCTTATATGCTATGCCATCTGTCTGCTATATAGTCATAACTTCAGATAATTTGATAAAAATCAAAAGAGAGTTGAATACTGATAGTAGTATGCTACCATTGAACACTAGAAATCAAGTTCAATAAGTGCCACTGAGAATGTGTTGCAGGAAAGATAAACTTTTATTGAACATGTTAGGGAGTTATTACTACTGTGGAAATATGTCTTTAGGATATTAGGATAGGTGGACTTGGCATATGACAAAGACTATGATTTCATAACAAATTCTAAGAAAGACAAACATGAGAACAGATATTTTGTTAAGAAAAGATCAAGTAAACATTAAGAAAGATAACAATAATATTAAGATGCTTAAGGACAAATTATAGAAAATGAGGATAAGCACAGAAGCCAAGATAGTAATGTTTAAAAGAAATCTAATAGTAGACGAAACTATAATATTAGAAGAAATCTGAAAGAACAGTATTAGAAAACAAAAAGTACAGACAAAACTTGAGAAATAAAATAAACAAGCATATAAAGATAATGAAGTGGTATACATAAAAGAAAAGTCTATATTCCAACAACTGGAAATTTTGAGAGCAAATATTATAGAAGAACTATAAACCAGCAAATATAGAATATTTAGGACAACAAAGAATACCCAAATTAATCAAAAGAAACTATTGCTGGCTAGAAATATGAAACAATATCAAGAAATATGTCTAAAGATGCCAAAAATGTTAACAGAATAAAGTGCAGCATATGAAGAAAGCTGGAGAACTTCATCTATTAGAAACATCTTAAGAACCATAGCAGGAAATCAGCATCAATACCATAGTACTATTACCAAGATCAAATAACAAGGATGTAATAATGGTTATAGTAGATCAATTCATAAAAATTATCAGACTCAAGGTAATAATAACAGCAGTATCATTAGAGAAAATAAACAAGATTTATAAAGACAATATATAAAAGATTTATGGAATACTAACAAAAATTCTTAGTGATAGAAAGCTCCAGTTTGCCTCATGATTTATAGAAATAAAACTTAAGTAAGGCTCTAAGAATAAAAAAACATTATTGATAGTGTACTACTCTCAAACAAATAGTCAAATGGAAAGAATAAACCAGGAGGTTGAAGCATTCTTACAATATTATGTTAATTATTAGCAAGACAATTAAACAGAATAGTTATCAACAACATAATTCCAGTACAATGACAAGAAACACTCAGCCACAGAATATATACCATTTGAACTTAACTTTGGAAGACATTCATGAAAAGAAGACCTAACTATAAAGACAGAATTACAAAAACTGGAGAATTTTTCTTAAGAAACTACAGAGAAGTTGGAAAATAGCAAAATCATCAATGAAAAAGGCAAAAGAAGCTATAAATAAACAGTTCAAGAAGAAAAGGCAAAATTCTGAAGGGTTGAAACAAGGAAACAACGTGTGGTTGGAAGCAAAGAATATTTAATCAAAGTAACTTTCAAAGAAGCTAAACTAAAAAAGATATAGATCTTTTGAAGTCACAAAGGACATTGGACAAGAAGCATTTCAGCTAAAATTACTAGAAGAATAGGCAATATATAATATGTTCAATGAAGACCTGCTGACATGATACAGAGAACCCCAATTCAAGGGACAGCACATAGAACTAGCACCACCACCAGACATTATCAATAAGGATGAAGAATATGAAGTTGAAGAAGTATGAAATCATAAGAAAAAAGACACTATATACAATTCTTAGTTCATTGGAAGGGATATGGAAATGAACATGACCAATGGATAGCAGAAACATGGTTCCCACATACTAAGAAAGCAATTCAAGACTATTGGACAAAGCTTTTGAGACAAAACATATGAAAAAGAGAGATAAAACTCCAAAATGACATCTTAAAGCACAACCAGCATTAAAAAGATCCAAGACATATCTTATCAGTTCACAACTACTCCCTTCTCCTCCAACTCCTACATTACTCACACAGTTAACAACATGGACCTTATCATAATCCTTAACAAAGAAAAGAAAGACTAGACAAAGAAATACCACAAAATAATTTGAGGATTGGAAACTATAGCAAATATTCAACTTTAGATTCAAAATATCATCAAGTTAGCTAATGTAGCAAATAATTAGTTGGTAGATATCAAAACCATTTTGTTATGACCTTAGACTAAGCTCAGGTTGCAACTTAGGCAAAGACTTGAGATAAGAAGTAGGGATGATGCAATTGGTAAAGTGCAAAGATACAAGAGTATATCTATGCTATATATATGAAAGTACAATGAGGAAAATGTCCACAATATACAAGGTAATTGAGTCATAGAATAATGAGGAGAGAGCAAGGATAGAGCACCTACTACATAAGGTGCTGACTGAGATTACTTCGGCGCAGCCAATTATGTCATTATTACCCTTTACCCTGGTTTATGCTGAGTCTATGAGGTATTGATTGTAACAATACTCTGTTTTCAGTATTCATGTCCCCATAAATTAAACCAGCACTTCAAGCTCTCCAACAACATGTGTTATCACTATTTTCTTGTTAGGACTGATGATGACTTGTCCTTGATTGTTGATGGCAATGAAATATGGTTTGTGGGGTGGTCCTCCTTGATACATAGTTATTGGATAATCATTCCTTAAGGTTTCTGTATTGTGCTTTTCTTTCATGAATGCCATCGCTACTTCTTTCCAGAATTATGAATTTTGTTCTCCTCTGGACTGAAGTGATTGATAATATGGGAGCAGTTTGAATAGCCTTGTTTGAGTTGGAGAGTGAATGAACTTCATAAACTGTTCTAAGTTCCTGATTTCTTTATGTATAAAACTTGATTTGGTTGTCTTGGATGTAGTTGTCGATTCCTCATATGGCTTGATTAATATTACTTCTTCGTCTTCCACTCTTCCTCTTTCTAATTCCTTCTTCTGTCTCTTATCTCTGTACAAGTCTTGAATTTCTTAAATATTATCATCCATATTTAGTAGTACTCTTCTGTCAATTTCTTTAAGATGCATTGCCTTTTCCTTTGTATTTGTCCAACTTGTCAGCTAACATCTATTGAACTTGATATGCTCAATCTTCCATGTTGCTTTGAATTAAATATCGTAGATTATCTGATATCCCTATGACATTTGTTGTATTTGTCATTCAATTATTGATGCTTGCTTTCAAGATCATCTCCTCTATTTCTGTGATTGTATGTTTGTTTCTTCTACCATCTTCATCATGTCCTATACTTTTCTCTGAACATCTATCATTGCTTCCAGTCCTTTCAACATCTTGTGGTATAATTTAGTCTAGTCATCATATTCTTTCTTGAATAATTTGGCTTCATCTATGTTGTTGAGCTTTCTGGTAACATATGGGTTGGGGGATGTTGGTGCAGTCATGTAGTTGTTGGTGAATTGAGAAGATATTTGAGATATCGAGTAATGTTGTGAACTGTTGAAATGGAGTTTTACCCTATCACAAATAAGATACTTACTGGTTGTGATACTGAGGCTGAATAGTGTTTCAGGGGCTCAGTATAAGGATATAATGATTGACATATGATGAAAAGTATCAACAGAAATAATTGACGTTGTTAAGTCTAAGGTCTAGCCCTCAGACACAGAGGTATATATACAAAAGAGTGATGGTCTGTGCGCAAGCTGTTGCCATCACATGATCAAAACTTGTACCTGATGGGAGCTGTCATCTGTCATAGCAGC
>Ga0157363_1002745_pt1 | contig 15633 bp, 6 predicted proteins | sample AttsexASBM1_FD_111477 | JGI IMG/M metagenome (GOLD analysis project Ga0157363, IMG submission 111477) | Fungus gardens microbial communities from leaf cutter ant in Ribeirão Preto, State of São Paulo, Brazil - Atta sexdens ASBM1 | ecosystem: Host-associated > Fungi > Mycelium > Unclassified ...
CGCCGCCGCCGCCGCCGCCGCCGCCGCCGCCGCCGCCGCCGCCGCCGCCGCTTCCGCTATAGCTGTTGCTACTGCGTTCTGTTATCGTTATCGCCACCGCCGTTGTCGCCGGCGCTGCTGCTGCTACTTCTGTAGCTACTGCTACTGTCGCTACTACTGGATTTGGAATAGTGCTGGTGGTAATCGTGATAGCAGTATTGGTAAAGGAGAAGGCGGGGGTGGTGCAAAAAGAGAGGGGAAGTATACTCTTTACCAACCCGGGATCTTCGAGCCTCGCCTCGCCCTCTACTCTCGGAGTCATCTCACTTTTACCGATCGAGGGGAGTCTTGTGCTTTCTATCCTCTCCCTACTCTCGTTTCTGCTTGCCCACCTTCGATGCAAACTTTCCTTCTCATCCTTTCTTTCGCGATCTCTTCGTCTATTTCGCATTGGTGTAATTTTCCAGTGGGAGATTTATACGACGTTAAGATATGTGTTGTATACTTGCTAGTACGCCGCGCCACTTTTCACCATGGTCACACTGATTTATCGAAATATTTGTTGCATATCGAACGATATGCTGCGCTCGACTATTGCCGACTAGATTATTTTTATTTTGAACGAAGATGTTTGTTTGAACATTTTACAATCCTAGGCAATTTTTTATATTTTAAACAAACATATTTGTTATTATAAATTATCAATCTTCATTTCTAAAAAAGTTGGGGAAAATTGTAATTAAATGAAATAGCAATACTATTTTTTGAATATATTTATGTATGTCATGATGTAATACATACTGCACAAGTACAAGAAGTATGTATATATGAACAAGTTTCCTCAAGTTCTTTTTAATTTCGAGAACCAGAGAACCGTCATGCAAAATAACAGGAAGTGAATTATCCTCACGATAAATGAGAACGAGACATGAAAGAGGGAAAGTTTCTGCGCGATCATTCTATTATTTTATATTAGCGTAGCATTTCCTTCCATTGATAACTTCTTGAAATATTCATCACAACGTGCGAAATCGGTTCACGGTTTAACTTTTATTATAACGTAGAAAGAATGATTTTTATTGAAGCACTGTTAAATGTAATAAAAATTTAGCTAGATACGGATCTGAAAATAATTATGCAGAAAGCTCAACTTGGTTGCTAGAATATTAGAACTTTTTATACATTTTATATATTACTTTTAACATTACTTATTATGCTTGAACATTCTACGTAAATTTTATTTTAAGAGTCCAACAAAATTATTTTTATATCTAGTTAAATTTTTAGGTATCTGAGCAGAAACGTTCTTTCCGTGTAGCGCGATTGAAAATGTCTATTGAAAAAGCAACGGCTCTTATCACTTTCCCTTTTAATGTTCTTTTAACGTTCCCCTCTCCCTCCCTCCCTCCCCCCCCGCTCCTCCTCCCCCCCCCTCTCTCTCTCTTTCTCTCTATCTATCTATCTATCTCTTTTTCTTTTTCTCTCTCTTTAAAGCGTGACGCTCAATACGGATTAAAATCGCTGTTGGATCAGTAAAGGAGTGAAATGCGCGCGTGCCAAATCGTGAAAGGAAAAATGGCAATCGCGGTTTGATATCTATAGTATGTCCCTACTTTCGGTTTGCTTTCCATTGCTCTGCCATTTTCTGCCGACGTGCCTATATTTTCTGTCTCTTTCGTTTTTGCAATCGAGACACGCTCATGCTCCTTGTCAGAATACATCACGAGCTCAAACTCGTATAAGTATAAAACAAAGCTTCTACCCCTCAGTTTCATCCCTATCGGCGCATAAACGGGGCCGCTTACCGAGAACGCGGTACATCGCGAAGCAGTTTGGGGTAGCTTCCTTCTCTTGATTTCTCAACACTGCGTATAAATTGATGCGCCGTACAGAGAGGAGGGAAAAGCTTTCGTGTGCTTGGCGGCGTTTCCCTTTTTAAACGAGCGATATTCCACGCAAGATGCGACTGAACGCTCTCGTGGGCGACGATGCGAGGGTTGATATTCAAGGTTGAAACAGATCGCATCGCAATTTCTTTGCTCTGCCTATCTCTCTTTTTCTGGATGTTTTTGCTCCCTTAGCGGAAAACTTGGCGCGCTCAAGATTTACCTATATCGTGTTTACGCATATGAAGAATTTATCTTGTTATCTGTGCTTTTTATCTTTATATTTTGATATATATTGATTTTTATAATAAATATAAACATAAGTATAATATAAAGTTTATCATGATATATTTTTTTTATTATATTTACGAAATTATATATATATATATATACATATATATATATATATATATATATATATATATATATCACAGTTTTGATTAAGAATAGCGCTGTATGATTTGTAGGCAAAGAAGAAACATCCTATATAAATATTATACATAATATACAGTACTTATTATACATAGTGTACAGTACTTATTTTTATTTTTATATATAATAGAAATTTTAGAATTGGTTTTGTAATCGTAATTTTCGTTGCCAATGCTTTATATCTTTGATGCGTAGTTATTTTAGTAGTAACGCTTACGAAAAGTGTCATTCGTGCAATAATTATATTGTGAAGAGAAAAAGAGAAGAGATAAAGTGTTCGTTGAAGCATCGAAGAAACTGATCGCAGGCAGACGAACAGGCGGAACATCATCCGATGTTCTAGCGAGCGCAGAATTTACCAGAGCAGAAGTAACGACTGGCGTGGTTGTGACAGCAACCCTCTATCTCTTGGTTTAACCCCCTCACCGCCCTATCTCTTCTTTCCTACGAATACCTCCTTTGCTTCTACCTAACGTTTTCACCGCAATTCACCCCCTCATTGCTGCTCAAACGTCTTAAGCGTTCCGCGCTGTACCTGACATTTGCAATTTTCTTGAACTCTCAGAAAATTATAATACGGAGAATCCTACTATATCAATCACGATTAGACGAGATCTTTTTTTTAATAAACAAAAACAAAATAAAATCTCAATATTTGATAAATTTCTTACTTTTATTACAAATTTAAATTTATATTTCAATTGTTTAAATAATGATTTTTTTTATAGGAAAGACAATATTATAAATATTTAATTATTATATAACAACTGAAATAAACACACAAGTTAAAATTTCGACTTAAAAAATAAATTAATCTAAAATTAATTAAGAAATTCCAATCTAATTTTTTATATGTGCATTTTATAAATATAATATATATGAAATGCAGTCTCACATAATACATAAGAGAATTTCTTTCGGTGGGCGGTACTTTATGATATCTGGATATGAATGAAATAACCATGGAGTGTTATTGGTCCATTGAATAGAACCAACCCATAGCCTGGGGTTATCATATCTATTCGTATGATACGCCCTCGCGTGCTGTATGCTCCACCCCGAATAATAATAATTTAAGAGCACGAGGAGTAGCCTTTGCGTACCATTATGCGTACTATTACTTCGAAAAAAAGAGCAAAAAAATGAAGCGATTCGAGAAAATGTTTGAAGATACTTTGGATATTATTTACAAAATTTTTTAAATTTTTCTCATGATTTGATCATTAAAATAATGAAAAAAAAATTGATAAAACTTAATTGAAATTGATAACGTTTCACGTTTTTAGAAGCAGAAAGTCATTTGTATGACATAACTGTTCTTGTTGAAAATTTTATTTTCAGAATTTGAATCTATGTAAATTACGTGAAGGATAATTTATGCGATTGCTATAGAAATTGATATTGTTGGAAGACCTCTTTTAATCGTACACAGTAAAAACATTTTGTATTTATATTGAAAACGGTCTCTGTTAAAATTTTTGTGTTGAATTTTTCACATCCGAGTCAATTTAATATAATGATATTTTTGTGTTATTTAAATATTTTATATTAAATTTATTGAAACGTAAATTAATTATAAATGTGAATTTTAGTGAAGAAATGTGCTTCCGCAATTTGCTTAAAAATTGTGCCAGTGTTATTTTTTTATGTTAATTTTTTATTTAATATTTGTGCTATTGCCTATATATTTATCTTATATTAAATTAACAAAAATTGAATAAACTATTTGAGACATGTGAAATGTGTTAGATTTAACACAAATTTTCACACAACTATGTGTAACGTCACACAGCTTTGTAAATTATTAAATTTGTCATATTTGAGAAAACTATACTTACAGTAACATGCGCGTTGAGATTGAACGAAGATTCGTGGAGGATCAGAATCTTGACGTCACCAGAGAGAAATCTTTGGAAGTCTTGGAGGCCGCTAGGAATGCCAACCCTCCAGCCTCATTAACATCTTACGTTTCCATCACCCTTGTCCTTCTAAGACCATCTTCATCGTTACAACTGGCTTTAATATTCCTACTGCATATATAGTTGTTTCTTTTTTTTTCATTAAAATATTACCATTGATATTATCACAATTTCGTTTATAAGGAACTAATTTATTGTAATATATATGCGAAAGTCATGCGTTAAGTAAAGACGTCATACATTATATAAGTAGCAAAGTTAACATGATTACTATGTAAGAGATTCTGATAAAAAGTTCTTATTATAATAGTTAAAGAAAGAGTGATAACAGATGAACAGAACTAAAACTTCAATTGGAAGATTCGTTCTCAATATACAGAAAAAGGACTTCAACATTTAAATTGACTAAAAGACCAAATACTGAGACGGATACTGAGACAATAAGACACGCATTTAAATTAGAGATTCTCGTGAACGAATAAAATCTTAATTTATTACGGATTTTTACGTGATTATCAATTGATCCATTTAATAAAATTTGTGCATTATCAAATTTGTTTCTCTGATTAAGTCAAAACATGCATGTATTTTATGAATATAATATTGATAACTAAATAATAGGTAAATAATTTTATATAAAAAATTAATTTCATACATGTCCATGATATTAAAAAATTAACTAATTATTGATTTAGAAACATTTCGCTTCAGCAAAATTAAAATCTTAATTAATTACTAATTATCACTGACAAAAGTATTAAGTGCAATTTTACGTGTACTCTTTGATGGACACACAAAGCGAAACTCATTCCGAGGGATTGAAGGAGTGCGGATGGTAGGCCGAATCGAGTGAAGGAGCAAAGTGAGTGGTGTGCTAGAACCAGAGCCAGGATGTTTACGTTGGGGAAATCTTACTAAAGAATGGTAGTACGGGGTGGAAAAAACAGCTGGGCAAGAAATCAGCTCGCATCTCATAACGAGGGACTTCTTCGTCTTCTTCTATTTTCCGGGGGCATTATCGAAGAACATGGGTCGAGAAGACAGCGGGAGTGGAAAAAGACGGTCGGGGGCGAGTTCAAGGAGCAGCAGTGGTCCGGGTGGCAATTATGCTACCGCTGTCTCTGGATAATATAAAGTCTTCCCCGACCGGTACTGCCTTCTTTGTAATCTCGCATAATTTATTTCTCGCTATTGTTCCCACCATCGAATTTTTGCTCCGTTTTGTCGAGGGAGAAGAGGGCAGGATAGCGCGGCGCAGCGACTCGCGGCCTGCGATTCTACTTCGTTGAAGAAAATTCCGACTACGGAATTTTGCCTCCTTGTTCTCGGCAATCCTCGAATTTATAGTGTGATGCCAGAATTTCACTGCTCACTGTTTGTTCTTTCTTCCAAAAAATCGTACCTATTGCAGATTGCTTTTATTTATCTGCGTTTACAAGTCACAAATAAAAATGTTTCTATCAATTTTGATTTTGTAAATTATTTTTTACTATGCCTATGTAATAGTATACATCTATATAATAATAAAGTGAAATATATACACGCAAAATCTTTTATTAGAGTCGTATTCTTTTTATTTTCAATATCAAATGATAATTGTAATATTTATTCAAATATTCAGTAAAAAAAAATGTAACGTCAATAGAAAGAAGTTAATTAGATTTCCATTATTTCTGTATTATATGTAGTTAGAAGAGAAGATTAGAAGAGAAGTTAGAAGAGAAGATAAACTTATTATTTTTTTTTACTAACGTCTATGTAGACATAAAAATTGGAAGTATCGAGATCGGCACAATTGGCGACGGTTAACCCAACTCGATCAGCCGGGCGAAAAATATCGAAAAGCGGTCGGTTTATACAGAGTAGTAGAGTAGACAATGCACACGAGACGAGCGACCGGTCGCTATCCGCCTATTTGATGTTAGTACAACAGCGGCGCCGTGTTTGCGTTGAGGCCCATATTGATTGCCACCCCTGTCGCCACCCTCTCGGTGGTACAGCCACACCATATCGTGCGATACCACCCCCGAAGCGTACACCATAGGAGAGTACGTAGCGGCAGGCTGCATACTCCACACGTACGCTCCCAGACTGTGCAATGCAGTTTGCCGGCAGGTATACCGGCAACTAGTTACTACTACGTCACCGAGCGATATTAACAGCGACAGCATCGTTGTCAGCCGCAGCGCCGCTAGCCGAGATTAACATAAAGCTAACGTTGGTCTCTACCTCTTATACTGCGGCACGCTAAACCGATTCTCGTCAATGGTCCAATGACCGCTCTCTCTTCTCTTCCTTGTACATATATTTATCCAACCAGTATGACAGATTTTGTTTTTTTTTCTTTTATCCTGTTTTTTAATACGATCTTGAGTGATTAATTACAAGTTGCAATAATTAATGCGGTTTATATACGCGCAAAGATCAAGGGATAATAAAAGATCTATTATATTAATATAATGTTGTTTTAGAAATAAATTAACTTTTCTTTCTATTATTTAGATATATAAAAAAATATAAACAAAAGTTACATTTTACTTTTCACTGCTACATTTTTAAATAGAACGACATATGATTAATAAAAGTAAAACACGTACTTCATATAAGAGTATTTTTTTCCTGATATGAAGCAGAAACAATGATAACGATGTAATGAAGGTACATAATATAGTTGACAGTTGAAGGGAATTGAGGCTTGGCGGTAATGATAGTAATGTTCACGGCGGGGGAGATAGAACGCAACCCCCTTTTCTCTCGTATCTTTTAATTATTTAGCTGAGCGGGATACGAGTTACGTTAGTTATAAATGCGTTTTCCTCTGCATGCTCAGGCAAGGTTTATGACCCTAAACCAGCTAAGTTGGGAACACCAGCGTTCGTCGTATAAACTGTAAAGGGATTTAACTTTCCTTTCAGAGCGAGCCCCGTTACCGGACTGGCATTTTCCCTCTGCCTGCGTGCAAAATTCTAGACCCTCCTATCGCACTAATCCCTCTGTGTTAAATTACCTGTTATTTTCTCTATGCTAATATCGCATTAGTAATTTTGTTTTTCGTATTCTGAGCGAGCGGCTTTGTTGCCAAAAAGATGTAGCGATTAAAGCCAAATCGAATCGTAAGGCAAGTTGATTTATCGACATTAAAAAAAGTTTCAACAGAAAGTTTCGAGATATTTTAAATGATCTACTTGATAAACTATAAAATGTATTCTACTTTCTCTTTTTTTTAAATATTGTAAATATTATAGTGGTTTTACTTTTCATATTATTGAGCTGGATACGAGCTAGCTTTCATTAAAATTCATCACATGTATAACATTTACGAAGCTAGATTTCGTGATTTGTTTGAGTATTACGAGTGGAATAATATATAATTGCAATTATCATATTTGATCGTGCGATTGTATCAATGATAAATCGTGCAAATTCATATACACTGAAGTTTAGAATTAAAAAAATTTTCCACTAATGGAAATGCCGCAAAGCTTGAACACTCTCTACGGTAAGCTTCGAGAAATCCACCCTCCTTCGAAGAAAATGATGCGTGGGTGACAAATCAGTCGATTGAGCCGCGATACCCTCAGCTGGACCGGGCAGCGGCGGTTGTAGCGTTGTCGAGCTGGCGTATGGTGGAGAGGAACCAAGGGGACAAAGAGGGAAAGGGGACAGGGAGGAGGCGGAATGGCTGGATGGGTAGCATCGGATTCTATCTTCACGTATTGATCAACGCCTCGCCACCCTCCTACGGCCGAGGGGGGAAAGCCCCGATCGCCACCCCCGCAGCTGCCGGCCGCAGCTACGGCCACTGGACCGACTACTGGACTTGCTTGTGCGTGTGCGTCCCTATATAAATGTGCCTCATCTCCAGCGTTTCGGACTATAACCGTCAGCACACGATGTTCATCCATTCGTCTGAATACAGGATGAACGCTGTACAACGCTCAGGTATCTATTATTTCATGAAGTGTACATTGTAAAGGATTGATTGTTCCTGACGTATTATTATTTACAATGAGTCTTGCCTAATAATAATAGCTTGATTCTTAAAAGCTGCCAAACTCATCTCAATATTCAATAATTTCAAATATTGAAGAGATTATTAATCTTGTCCAACATTGTTATATTGTTATTTAAAGACTTTGATCTGCATTTACGATTATAATTAAATGTATTTTTTTTAATAATATTGAAACACATATGAAATTGTATGTGTATATAATGAAAAATGAGAAAAAGATAGAGAAACTCATTTATTATGTATTTTGTAGATAGATTGTTAGCGAAAAAAGATCGAAAGAACATCTAATTATTTACTTCTCCTAATAATTTATTTTTTTATTCCAATTAATTATTACTTTTTTGTACTGTAGATTATTCTATGTTAATCTGATTAATGTTGTTGAAAAATATTTCACGTTTTCTGTTCAACGATATATCATGTAGATTAGATTTAATTTTAAAATAAATTTGTTGGAGACTTACTAATTCATGAAATTATTAAGTCTTACGATAATTTATTAAAAAGAAAATACATAATATTAATTAATGGCGTATTTTTTAAATAAGTAACACATATTCGTGATAACAAATTATATCTTCGATATTACTAAATATCATTAAAGTCTGTATTCACGCGAGATCTCATGTATCTCATGCGAGATAAATGCGCGTATTTAGCGCATAGCACGTAGTATATGTTACATATACTATAAACTTTATAAAATAATTGTATTTAAAAGTGACGTATGAAAATGGATTTAAATGTTTATTTTTTCAATTTTTTTTTTTGAAAAATTACACATGTTATTATTATTAATTTTATAACAAAATCAGTTTTTGGATCAAGAAAAAGAAATGTTAAATGCTTGGTATTTTCGCATGCACCATCTGTCGAAAGATGTGAAGAAAAATGAAGGGACGCGAAAAAAAGAGACAGACAGACGGATGCATTCCCTTCCGTTTCTTAATTCCTCCATGTCCTCAATAACTTGCTGGTTATGGCGTCGAAGGTGGGAGTTCGAGGAGGCCAGTGGCCGGTGCGGGTTATTGGATGGCCGCCTCGCACTTGTCACGAGCGTGTGGCCGTCAGAAGAGAGGGGTCGGGTCCAGAGAGAAACAGAGATAGAGAGGTGATTCGGGGAATCGGGGTGCTGGAGAGTGCTTGGAAGTTGAGGATGCACTGGCGTATGGCGGAACGGAAGGGGTGTTGGAGGAGGATTTGGAGGGGCTGCGAGAAAGCATCATAGGCATTCCGTAAGACATACAGCCTTCTCCATGGACGCCCGAACGGAATAGAGGGGTGCTGGTCAGTGAGGGTTCTCTAGTTCTGCTAGTGACCACCGCGTCAATACATGGGGTCGCCGGAAAAAGGGGTTGCGCTTGCGCGAAGCCATATACATTCTGGCATACTTGCTGACCGGACAGTTTCACAAATCATCGGCGTGTTACTGACTGTATCTCTTTGTCAGGCTGACCATAGGAGGAGAAACGCCGATCGATCTAACGGATGGAAACGCGACAGATGTCAGGAGGGTTTTAATGAATGCGAGAGAGAAAGATGGGACCGCTGAATGACCGTAGTAATACCTACGACATACAGTGCGATATAATGCAGAATATTTCAGATTTCTCAATTTCAGAGTTTTTGATTGACAACTGAAGTACCAACAGACAAAAAGAGAGAATTTAATTATAAATAAAAAGACAAAAGTGATTCTGCTCTCTCTTAGAATTTTATCAAATATTGCTACTTGTATAATATATATGATTTATTCCCAATCAAGCTTTGTCAATATTGCGGAATATAATTATATACTGCAATATACAATAATATTATATATATGTATATTATATGTATATATATATATGTATATTAATATATATATATATATATATATATATATATATATATATATAAATATATATATATATATATATATATATATATATATATACATATATATATATACATATTATGTTATATTATAGGTTGCATATTTAATAAAATAAAATTCATTCAAGCAATATCAGCTCTTGTGTAATGTAATAAACATTCTAAAAGGTTTTTAATATGTTAATGTTAAAGTCAGTACGCGCGTTAACCCATTTGTTCGGATCGATCGATTCTTTTTATCTCCTCATCCATAAATGCAAGACAGTGTAGTGAATAAGGACGCAATATTGCCGAGGTAATGTTTCTTCATTAGCGCCAAGCAATTTTCTTTATGGCAACAAATCTTGCGCCTTCGGCGACGTTGTCTTTTTTTTATATCTTGTCCACGATAGCTATCTTATCCTTGGAATGAATGATTCGTCTATTGCTTACGCCCCTTCAGTCTTTTTCTCCCGTGTTTGAGATGGTATATGTTGCGAACCAGTGTTTTCCTTCGTGCAAACATCTCCATTTTTCATCAAAACCTTTTCCATTTCTTACGCACTGTCTTGAATCATTATCGCCCATAAAATTCTGTTGACGTTAACAAAAATATTATTTGCAAAGTGTATTTTGTTCATTTTATTATCTTTTCGAAGCAAACAATATTAATATCAACAATATTTGAGCGAAAATATTTTCTTCTTAATAAAACTACAAATTCTACGGATTTTCGTCATTAGGATTTTCGACAGAACTCTGCGGGGGCTATTCAGAACTTTCGACAGAACTCTTCAAACAATTTTTTCTCTTTTAAATTAGAAAATGGACACCTATAATCGTTCGTAACTTTTTCAATTCAAATTCTACGGATTTCTGTCATTAGAATTTTTGATTGAACTCTGGGGGACTACAATTAAAGTAATTGCGTGCGTGCGTGTGTTAGCTTGAAAATATATTACAAATATATTAAAATATACATAAATATATACTATAAAATACTGAAACACATTTTTGAGATGAAATATTTTTCTTTTACTATCAATGTTTATTTCTTTCTTTATTATTTCTTTTATTTTTATATCTTATATTTTATATATTTTATTTTATATTTTATATAATATATTTTTCTCAAATTAGCATTAGTAACAATTTATCTCTAAATGAGTTTCAATATTTCATAGTAATATAATATATTTTCAAGCTAATATATGTTATTGTTGTTGTATTACATATTTTATTTATAAAATTTAAATTAAACTATATTATATTACGTTACGAATATATTTATAATTTGTTTCGATTAGGACGATCATCAATGAAATGAAGATGAATTAAAATTTGTAATATAATGATATTTGGTTTTTTTTTTAATCATTTTAGAGATTCTTCCATTTTACTCCATTAATTTAGCAGAAAAAAATTATTACACATTCAATATTAATATAAGGTAAGATCAAGTGAACAAGATAATGAACATAATGAGAGTTCATGGAGCCTTCTTTCTGCAGCTTCCGCGCGACCGCCACCTTTCCTTCTTTTAACCTCGTCTAAGGTTAAGATCTAATCGAATTATAGATACTATGTATAGGTAGTAGTAGTAGTAGTACATCTAATTTTGCTTCAATCGTCATTAATTATTGAACTACGGCATTTCGATACAAATGCTTATATATTAATGATAATTACTATTAATTTTATATTAATTATAAACTTTCGAATTTTTGTAATGTATAATTGTGAATATAATTACTCATGTAAGGGTAATTATATTCCGTAGAAATTATATTCGGAGAAATCAAGTCAGATACTAAATATGAGCTGTAACAGTATTCATTTTCGGGGTGTGGCTGGTGTATATAATTTGAGAGGGTAGCACCCTGACTAATATGATGTCCCCTTATGTTCAATATCAACTACATTTATATGCGTTGTCTCAAATTAATCCAGTACTCTTTCTTCCATTCATTTTGATCGCACCCTTACTTCCGTTATTAACAGAGATTGCTACTTCACGTCTACTACTGTATATCTACTACTACTACTACTAATAATAAAATCAAAAATATGAAATTTAATAAAGTATGAAAAACAGATCAAAGACTGTTACTGGAGTAAGATTTTATTGTAATTAAACTTCAAATTTAGAAACATGGTGTTCTTAAAAATTGCAAAAATATGCATTTAAGAATTTGATAATTTTTTGATGGATAAAAAATATCGATAAAGTCTACAATGAATTATTAGTGGATAAATATTATTAGTTGAAAAATTTGAAAGATTTTTTTCAAATTTTAAATAAACATCGTTTATTTCTGAAAAAAATCGCAGATCATAATTTGACGAACTTCTTTACGTGACGTAGCTTCGCATTTTGCTGTTCTGACGTATATCGACCATGGTATTCGTGCCGAGGAGACAGAAGCGAGAAGCGCCTTCCTGTCGAGCTAATGTATTCAAATCGTATGCCTCCAGCCACTGCGCACCGTCGATATATTAAATGGAAAGATTGCAAATTTCCCGACATAAAGTGCCCGGCGTAAGACTAATGGTGCGGAGGGCCGAGGGTGCCGCGGAAGGGAGAGGGCAAGGGTGCCGTCGCCGGCGCTATCCGCGCTGCTGCGCGCAGTGGGTGTCGCTTGCGCAGCAAGCGTGCGGGGAAGAGGGAGGAATGGACCGAGTAAAAAGGATCGTCTCGTGAGTGATTAGAGCCCCGCATGGCGCGCATGGAAAGCGAGAGTGTAACGGGGATGGCTCGTGGGGTCAATCTGAGGCTAATCAAATCATGCAGGTTCCGACCGAGTCTGTAGTAGTCGGTAGTCGTCGTCGCCACGGGGGATTCTCCACCACGTTGATTCCGGGGTTCTCGGCTCCCCACTTTTCTATATTGCCACTGCCAACGTGCCGCTGGCGTATTCCCGTTGTCCGGCCTAGTGTGTGCGAGCAGATTGCCCGGCCGCGCTTTATTAATTCCATCGACGGTGGGGCGTCAAATTGTGCCCGATTGCGCCGGCCAAGTGACTAATAGGACGCGTCTGTTGTCTAGCGACTAAGCGAGTGCGCGCGAACAATCACAGTTAATACGAGCTACTGCTAATAGCTTCCACTAATTGCAACTTTAACTCCTTAAGCTTGTTTTACGCGATCTATATAATTCACGATAGACTTTTATCATTCAAAAAGCTTATTAAGCATTCAATAGCTTTTTAACTTATCTACATTTTAATGAAAGAATCTGTACAAAGTTATGCCAGATTATATATATATATATATATATATATATATATATATATATATATATATTATGTTTATTTCACTTAAAATTAATTATGTCTTTTCATCGAATTTATTTTATTACGAGCGGTTTATGTTTATTTCTGACAAACAGATACATTTAGAGAATTGTAAAAAAAATCACTCGTTTAAATCGCGCAATATGAATAGTTCAGTATATTTATATTACCGATGTATGTCAGTTACTAATTTGGTAGATCTTATTTATTATATGTAATAGTGTTACCAATATTCGAATTACTAAATCAAAAGATCAAATAATTGATGATATTTAATCATCCATTTATCATGTATTTGCAATAACTATCTTGACATTTTATTTAAAGCATTTGATCTTAAGTATTTTATTATTGAAAATCAATGTTGAATTTAATATAAAATCGTCATGTCTCGAATATCCTCTCTCGTGCCGTGTCCTTTTTAACTATATTAAAAATTTCCGTTTTAGCTAATCGAATTAAAATTTAAAAAAAAAGTTAGCTATTAAACACGATGTTCTTGATCAATTCCATTAAACTTTCAAAAAATTAGTGAATCTCAGCGTTGCTTATATTTCAGAGACGCGCTTGTTTGTCGTGCACCGGATTTTCTCCATCGCTGTTCACGTTAATGGATTTATCACCGTATTTAACCAATCAGTCACTCGCTATCAATATCGAGACTGAAACACATGGTTAATCGATTCTGATTGATTTCATCATTATATCAATCTGTCCGCGTATCATTATCATCGTGAGATGCGGCATGAATTGGAAAGATATTCGCGGATCGGTCGGCGAATATATTCGTGTGGGTTAGGAAACTGCGGAAGATAAGCAAAGCGCGGTGTGGTGTTGCATATTGATTGACGCGCCTGCTACCGGATCAGGAGGCGAGGGTGGAGAAGAAGAAGAAGAGGACGAGACGGAGAATCGAGGCGGAGACTGAGCAGGCGACAGGGGCGCGGAGGGAAGGTGTAATGAAGCACCGCGCAGACACACCGCCATGAATATTCATAATCTAATACCTGAACTGAACTGAACTGAGGCGGGACGAAGTCTCATCATCTATGCCTTCTGCTATATTAGACATTATTGGGACGACTGCTAGAGGAAATGAGAAAGAGAGAGAAGGAGAGAAGGAAGACGCTCGTCTCTGAAGTATTCTTATGCCAACTTCGACTGCATTCATCCTTTTATCAAATTGCACTTTGATGTGAAATCTTAATATCGCAATAGAATTTTTTAATTAAGGGCTGAGAGAATTTGACATAATTTAAAAGAAATTCTGATATACATAAACTGTTCAAAATTTCCTAATCCATAATCTTAATATTATAAAAACAGAACTTACTATTATAAAACTATTATAAAACAGAACTTTTGATTCTTTTATTTAGTAATGATAGAATTTTATTTAGTAATGATAGAAAAATCAACAAATAATATTCATAAGAAACAACAAATATTAATATTCTAAATTTTTCTTTAAGAAAAGAATTAATTTTCTTATTTTCTAAAAATATATCATAGGCGAGAGTTGCTGAATGCGTAAGCTATTTTTTTTTTATATCTTTTTTATTAATCTTTCATTTGATATTGATTTATACGTACATGAACCTTGGACATAACTTGATATTTCAGACATTTATTATTAATATCTAACTTTTCATCAATAACAAATTATTTGTTAAAGATCTCTTTTTAACATACAGCTAAAGATAAAATTTAGGCATCCAATCGCCTAAATCGTACCTGTAAATCTTCTAAATCATATTTCTTTTGAAAACATCGAATTTATAAATGGAACCAATAAAAAATTTAAGATTAAACCGTTAACTAATAAAGTAAACCGTTAACTAATAAATAATAATTAATTAATCTAATTTTAATAATTTATCGAAAAAATGATCAAATGATCATATATTTAATAATTATTATAAATCGCAATAATAAAAAGGCAAGGAAGTAAAACTGGTTTGAATTTTTTCAATTGACCTTTGTATTTATATATCAATTATTAATTATATATTTTGTTAAATATTTTGTTAAATTCTATCCTATAACGATATAATTTAAGAAACTTGATAAATTTAGTAAAAATATCGATTCAATCTTTATAATTGGTAATTAAATTGGTAATTAAATTGGTATAATTGGTAATATGTATACACGCACACACGCACACACGCACACACACACACACACACACACACACACACACACACACACACACACACACACACACAAACACACACACACACACACACACACAC
>Ga0157363_1002746_pt1 | contig 15632 bp, 7 predicted proteins | sample AttsexASBM1_FD_111477 | JGI IMG/M metagenome (GOLD analysis project Ga0157363, IMG submission 111477) | Fungus gardens microbial communities from leaf cutter ant in Ribeirão Preto, State of São Paulo, Brazil - Atta sexdens ASBM1 | ecosystem: Host-associated > Fungi > Mycelium > Unclassified ...
ACCATCACCACCATCATCACCACTACCAGCAACAACCGGCAGTACCATCTCTTCCATGTCTATCGCTATCATCGTTTCTTCTTTCTCGTTTCGCATTTTTTTCTCCTTTTTCTTCTTCGCCTTTCTTTTCGGTTTCTTCTTTTAACTTCTCATTCCTTCCTTCTTATTCTTACCATCCGTCTTTTCATCTTTCGTTTTCCCTTTGGCCGCACCGCTTCGGCCGTAACTACCTACTTCAAACCTCGGTGGTCTTTACGTATCTCCGCAGCAGTGAAGATCGGCGAGGGCTTATGATTAATCCGAAAGAGATTAAACTCGTCTGACCATCCGTAGGAACGGAGCAAGTATTTCGCCTTGCTCAAGAACCAATCCAGTGCCACCATGAAAGTCTTCTGCCTTCTGATACGGAATTAAGAACTATCCGACGAACTGACTTTGTCGTGATCGTAAAAAATAATGAGAGAATGAAAATGTAAATCGAGAGATCTGTGTTGATGCTTATATTCTCCCTCGATGTAACTTCAAACTAATAACTGCACGAATTCGATTCGACGACATGGTTATGCATAATTTGTATTGTTTATCATTTAAATCTCTCGATAAACGAGTGGATAAATCTGCGTACCATAAACTTGATTTTGACTATTTGTACATGAATGAGGCAATCAAAATAATCTTATTTTTCTTTTATTAGAAAATTAAAACATAGATAAAGCTATTATATTATATGTAAATGTATATTTGCAAAGTAAATTTATATACAATATAATAATTTATGTTACAATAATTACTCATGTGAAATTATTGCATGTTTATTTAGAGAAACTATTTGTCACAGTAAAAATAATTTTATTAGTAGTGATAATATAATGTATACGTTGGCAGGAGGGTAGTGCTTCACCCTATAACAAGCAGACACGCCTTTCACGAAAGAGTGCATTTATCGCATAATCGACGATCAGTCAATCCCCTGGCTAGAAGATTCCGCAGTCCAACACGTCAATACAATTGAATGTACGATGCCTGTATGGGTTTTCGACGTTGGTTAATAAGATCTAATCGTCGATCGCTTGGAGCGATCACGCTACGCGAATCAGAGGAGATAAAGCACGCCAGGCGAAAGGGCGAATAATGCGATTGCGCATCGATTGGGTCATTTCGAGTGTTTTATAGACCACAAATCTTCTTTATGTTCGGTCCCCGCGCTCTGTCCCTTCGATAAGTTAGCCAGGCACTAACGCCGCTTCCGAGCTGCGAAATTAATTAAGGCACTCTCTTTGCCAGAGTAATTAAACGACAAAAGTATCTCGGTACACCGACACCGATTAATTTCTCGTCGCGAGACTCGCGCGGCGGAGATCCGCAAATTGCTTCGGCGCTTCGACGAAACGAGAGATCGCGATCGTGATTGCGGCTTGCGGACAGATCCGTCGCGTTTCAAGGACAAATATCGAGCTCCGCGAACCACAGTATTGTCGCCTGGATAACGGGCACACGCAAAACGAATCAGCGGAGCTGAACCGGAGTAGATGCGTCTGGCATCGTCGAGCTGCCGAGCTGAATGTGACGGCTTCTCTTCCTATCATCTTCAATCCTTTGTCGAACCCTTATACCCGCCGCGACGTATACGTTGAGTGCCGGGCGTTATCATAAATAAAGAGCGGGTAAATTAGATTTCCAAATCAAGATGGCGACGGCATTGTCTACGACCGGGGCTGAATTAATTGGATTTCAGAGCCAACTTTGTCGCGTCTCGCACCAGCCGACCCCATTCCGCATCGCCGCCCTTCTTGCACCCAGAAACACCCCCTGAAGCCCTCTCGGCCCTTATTCTAGGGCAACCATTAGACGGGGACCACGGCCGCGAGACGACGAAGCCGTTGCAATCATCGCGTTGACATTGTTGTTGTAAGTGCCGATTATTCTGCATTTTCCATGAGGTTAGCTTCACTTAATTCGGTACTGCGAGAGATCATGGATTTCGTTCAAGATAGGGGAGGGGGCGAGCTAAGGTACTTGAGGGTTATTAAGGGCTCACCGGATCGGACAGATGCAAAGATAAACAAACCGACCATAATGAACAAGGTTGGATCGTTGGAGAGCAGTCCGATATACTCGATGCTTATTGTCACAGAGATTTGGACCTTTCCCTCGGGGCAGATATGTTAAATTAACGTGTCGCCAACCGAGAAAGAAGAATACTCGCAATGCACTTAGAGGCGCAATGCACTGTATTAAGAGCATTGTGCGGGTCTCGTGCGAGTAACAATAATACAAAAAAATATATAAGAACTCTATAAAAATTTATATAAATACAAATTTATAATAGTTATAAATATTTTAAAAAATTTCATAATAATAATAATTTTATCGAGTTACGATGTGTCGATTTTGTTGACAAAAGTTTAATTTCGTTTTACTAATTTGCGTCCTACGAATTTTTTTCTATATATATATATATATATATATATATATATATATATATATAATAAATAAATTATATAGATATCGAGAGAAAGAGAGAGGGGAAGGGGGGGGAGGTTAATCTACAACTAGTAGATAGAATCGGAGTTCAAAGTACAATAATTGTGCTTAAAACTATTTTAACGTTAATCGAGCCTCATAAACTTTACGAGAACTCCATTAGGAAAATTAACTCCATTAAAGTCTTCTTACCGCTCGCGCTCGTAATACCTTTCGACTGCCATAGAACAAAAGAGACGTTATCGTTCTATACGCATCCTGCGCATTATATCCCCCTCGTTTTCACTTCCGACAAATACAAAACGGATTATGCAGCGAACGTAAAGCTCGCGTCCGCTCTCGACGCCAAGGCCGACCGAAGATTCGGAACAAAATAACGCGCCGAAGGTTGGCTGGCTGGCTGGCTGACTGGGTGGCTGACTGGTTGGAGCCTATGTATTATAGCGAATCGCAGCAAATTGCGAGGGACCAGAATTCCCGGTTGCGGATTAGATTCCCGGGAATCCTCCTGGACGAAGATATCTGTTGCTCTATCTACGGCTACGGATCCGTCTCTGCGAGCGCATGGTTTTGATGTTACCGCGATATTCGCGAACCCACGCGGCCGCTACCGACGAAGATAGGTCTGGATTAGCACGTGGAAGCTTTGCCTCATTACTCAAATACTGGAATACCTTCCGCCAGCGGACCAAGGAACGCAAAACGGTGGTTATAGGTGGAAGGTAAGAGGGGTCAGATGGTGAACAGAGTAACACGAATTGGGATAGCAGAAAGGGTTGGTGAGATAGAAGAGGCCAGGAGGGAGGAGGTAAGGGGGTAGCAAAAGATCAAACCACGACGAAATGGCAGACCGTGGTTGGGGTCCCGTATGCACCGAGCACTAGATAGATGGAAAAGGGAGACTGGAAGGGCTAAGAAGGGAGTTTGCTGAGTGATCCGGTGTAGCTCCGCGATATAGTCTGTCCTTGTTCTATCCCTATCCTATGCTTACCTCTCTCTTCCCCTTCCCCTTAGTCTCGTTCCTTCGCTGGTTTCTCTCTCCCTCCGGCCTTTCGCGCCCTCTCATGGTATTAAGATTAACACAAAGCACTACCTATCATCGTTCTCCGTTTTCCTCTGTGCAGTATTCCGAGGCGCGTAGTCTCTGTGAACGTTATATGGGTAGACGTACCGTTCGCAGTAATTTGTGGTGTTTCTGCGAGCCCTCCAGAAGCTTCGCACACGTCGCTTTGCCATTACCGGTGACATTGACGGTAATCTCTCGAGCAGAAAGATATTTGCGGATGATAATGAATCATTTAAATGTCGCAATGTATATCCTCGTATATTCAGGTCACTTAGTGCGTAAAACAACATGTCAGGTACGTGTTGTAAGTAGCTTAAGATGTACGCAAAGTTTTAAATTCTTCTTATGCATGTTATTACTATATCTATTATTAGAGTTCATTAACACCGTTCTTCATTTTTATTTATTTATTTTCTTCCCGTATATATGCGTCATAAATGCTCCTCGCATGCGAAAAAAATCCTATTGTAGTATCATCTTCAGATTCTTAGCGTTAGAGAGAACCGCGATATTCATTCGTAATCCTCTAAAATACTCGAATCCTTTCATTCATCGAATTACGATCGCAGGATTGTCAATATGGAGTATTTTTTACAAGTGATTCGCGATTCCTGAGACATTAATCCAGGAGGGGCTAAGCTCGATAGTAGCAGAAGGGGTTGACGGATTGCGTCTACCGTGTCTGAGAAGATATAAGGGGAGCTATATAATCCTCTTGATGAGCTAGCTCGACGAGAGTACTAGCGCCTTTGTGCTCATTCCCGAAAGTATTTACTTCGAAGATTCTGCCTTGCGCTTCGCGCCGCACCGCGCGATGCCTGTTTCAATTTACGTCGAATTAAATTGCAAACATTGATTAAGGATTGAACGGGAATTTTGTCTCGGCGAATTCTATAGTAGACTGCAGCAACTCCATGATAATTATGTACTCACAGTCTTTTCATTTACTGAATTCTTTTAAATACAGATATTGCCGAATTTAATCACCTTAATAATCTTTTTTCTTATTTGTATGTGTATAAATAAATATCATGTTACATCGTTTATTTATTTTTATAGCAACGACATAACTTAAAAATGGACATTTTTTTTAATTTTTGGCAGAAAAAGAACGAAAACATAAAAAAGAAGAAAAATATACTTTAAAAGAATACATTTTTATTTGTTTTAAAATTAATATTACAGAATTTCAAAATTAATAAGTATTATAAAATTGTAATGATTCAAAATTTGAATTGATTCAAAAGTTGAAATTTATAAATTTTTCTGGAACACTTTGTTTTTTGAAAAACAATAAGCAAAGAAGCCATGTCAAAGCGAGTCTTGATGCTTAATACTATTTTTATATGAATTTTTCCAGTTCAAACATCAAGACCCGCTTTGACTGGATATGACTTTCTCTTGCTTATTGTATTTGAAATTTCCCGATCGATTTTAGCTTATTATTGTTTATTTGTTTTTTCTAGTTGTGTTATTGTGTAGCAAATGAGCGATATGCTATAAATAAAAATAAATATCTATAACAAAACTAGTAGATACATATATATCAAAATTTTATTTATAACGAAATTAAGTCATTGCAATAGTGCTTTTTTTAAAACTACTATCAAAATAATTATTTAAATAATTATACTGACATTGTTTACAAATGGAATTGATACTTTTTTCTAGTGTTTGCTGGACAAGTTATACCGAATATTCTGGAAATTCTCCCTGAGTCATCAGTAGACACTTGTCAAATGGTAGTCCTAGGGATTTAACTCTCTCGTCTGGAGGATCGTCTCGATTACTAACGGATAGCTCGGTCTTTGCGTGCAACGAAACGTTAAATGCTACTGCTAAACGGTGGTTGTACATTGTCTCGCAGATCACGCAACACCGCCATGCTTCATCATTGTATCATCTCGTTTCATCGTCATCGTCGTAATCGCAGGACTACGACGGGTCACATCGCTCGTATTCGGTTTTATTTCCGTGTCCGCAGAGAATAGTAGTTCGCAAACGGAGAACGTATCTAGTCATCATCTTCCGCGCGCTCACTCTACAATCGCGGCTGCAGCTGCAGCTATCCAATGACGCCATATTGTACGAATCCGAGTACGTAGTACTCCGGGGCCGCTGTCAATTTCCATGGCAGATTACTTTCCAGTATCACGTGCCTTTCTTCCCCATCGGGGGAGACGGAGCGTGCCACTCTCGCTCCGCACACCTGCACGTATCGTGCGCGGATAAAACTAATTTCGAGCCTCCCTGACGAAATAAGGCGCACGGGACATGAATTCGTAATCCAGGATAAAGGGTCGCTTTATCATTGAGAACCTATCGATGTGTCAATAATCTTTTTCGCTACACGGATTGCTACATGGTATTACACTAACGAATCATCAAACAGTACGTCGTGCAAAGCGTTTTCTATTGTGCTCAGTTCGATAGGAGTTTATAACTCACATTTGTGATATCTTTTCTCGATAAATCCGTCAATTAAATTGTAGAAACGTACATCGAATAAAAACGATCAATTTTATGAAATCAATAAAATATTAATCTTTTTATTTCGATTGAAAATCACAAATTGAGCTTAGTACGGCTCTAAAATTATTAATTCAATCGTGTATTATTGCAAAATAATTATAGTATCTCTTTGCCGTTGCTTATTGAATTTGTATTGGTTCCGCTGGATTGATTAATTGATTTATCGCAATGAGTGGCATTGGATTAATTAAATTTGTTCTTTCTGTTTCAGGTACGTGACCCGGTATTATAATGCAAAGCATCGTGAGTTATGACAGGTAACATGGGCGATATAGTATATAATCACATGTGTATTATTAATTTTGAAAAATATTCATTAAAACGATTACACGCTAAACGCATATATGAGAGAAATAATGTACGATATTTCTACATAAATCGAAATTCATTCTATGTAGACATCGCGCGCAAATTTCCTGCGAACAATCCTGTTCAAAATTTGTCAGAAAGCATCTTCGCGGCATATGGCGCGCAGATAGCAGATTTACCTTTGACTGGAACATAAAAGGAATTAGGGCTAATAAATTCGCTATGCTGGCTGCCGTCCCTTTCAATTTCGCGCAAGTGTATCTAGGAAGCAGGCGGCGATAATATGCGATCCAGCAGAGCGCGAATTGAGTTTGCTGAAAACGCGCGAAAGGGGATTTTTCGCGCAACCCCGTCCGACCCCGCAGCAAGACGAACGTCCTTTGATCTATCCCTTCGAATTTCGTTCCCTCACTGGTGCGACGCGATCCCGTCTGCGCGTCTAATTCTTTCTTTTACTATCGATGAGGTCGCTACTTCCGATGTCACTTCATGCTCAAAGAGCTCGTCGTTAGCGGATAAAATGTTCTTTCGGGCGCTTCAAGTTCTAGTCTTTGACACGAAACAGTGATTGTTGATTGTTTTCGCACGTCAGTAAAAAAGACACAATCAGAGTTGAATCAAGAAAGATGAATTTGTGAGAATATTGCTTCTCCTAGAATACTTGAGTGATTTCTTCTGAAATGGAAAATAATAATCTGCACATTTTTCTTTCAAAAAGCAAATATTAAAAACGAACGAAGTAAAATAATAATCAAATAACTCATTTCACGATCTATAAAACGTCAAGTTTAATTTCTCACTTCGATTGATCAATTCTGATGATCAATTAACTTTAATCGACAGTTAGTCCATTGCAGTTGGCCAATCACATCTGTCGTTGATGCGATTGGTCAATTTCAACGGACTAATCGTCAATTAAAGTTAATCGAAGTTGATCGAAGTGACTCTTCGCTACATATTTTTGACGAATCAAAAAGATAATTAACAAAAGGAAGATTTGTTTTAAATGAACGCATCACACTCGTTTTGTAGTTCGGTTGACACAAATTATTTAGTACCTACCGAAGTAGATCAAATCATTATAATAGAAGCTACAAGTCTACAGGGAGTTCGCGAATGGAGCGAGGGACAAAAGTTCCGTACCATTTCGAAACTATCGGATTATTCGAGTTACTTCTGGATCGAGAAAAAATAAGCAAGTTGGATCATGCTGAGATTTTCAAATACGAGCCCATTTCTGATGCATAGATCAGATGAGTCAGATAAGAAAACTTCTCGTACAGAATAACAATCTAAAATTTCGAACTACATCAACTACTGTCCGAAGATGCACATGAGCCCTTCAATTCCCAAGTGACGTAAAAGTCCAATATTGGCTGACATGAATCGATAACAAGTATAATTCCCATTTGCACTTTAGAAAGTTATTTTAAATTTTCTCGTAGTGTATGTGAAAAGCTTAATATTTTCTCGATATATTTGCATAAAAGATGCAGTTTATTTCCATCTATTGTATACATGAACTTTCAGCGAGCTTTTACCATTGTTTTCTGAAAAGTAAAAACAAATGAACTTGTATTACTTGAGGTTCAATATATGCTCTTACGCATGTCCGCAGTTAGCTCATCCCTTATCGCGTTACCAATGTCGGTGAGACAACGTCCATGTCGTACGCAATTATTGAAACGACACGTTGGCAAACAGAACTTGCCGCTCGCTCACTGAGTAGCGCGTCACACGGAAAAAGTGTTATCACAGCGCTCACACGCGCACGACACTCTTACGTCGGACATTGTCCGAGGACACGCGGGGTGTCCGTGAAAAGTGTGCTCCAAACAATAGCCAGTGAAAAAAACGGCGTCTGAAGCGAGACGGGGAAGAGAAGGTGACACGAGCGAGCAAGCGAACGAACGAAAGGCTGGCTAGCTTACTCGTGCGATGACAGCCACCATCGTAAGCAACGCTGCAAGCAAACAATGCTGACGACGAATGTCGGAGCACCGAGAGTAGGAGCTTTTGAAGGGGTCCGTCCTTTCGTCTCGTGCCCGTTCGCGAGCGCGCGTTCCCGTTTCTCGGGATTTCCATAATCTGCGGCCCCGCCGCGGACTCCAGACAGATTTATCCGCGTTTTACCACGGAACACGAACAATGTCTCTCCCTCGTCTTTTTTTCCGTTTTGTTTTTAGCATCACGGCTCGAGAAACTCTGCAACACACGCAAGAGGAAGCGAGAGAAAGGACAAGCAGACAGAGAGAGAGAGAGAGAGAGAGAGAGAGAGAGAGAGAGACTGACCCGCAGACGTGTCTGCATATAGAACCGGCGTCGCGAACATACCCGTCAATCAAGATGATGCTCTCTCTCTCTCCCTTCGAAACTAAACAAACGGTCCTCCCATGAGATAAGTCTAGACAGGGTATAATTGCAAATAAATAGAGACGTCACTCGAAGGGGAGAGAGAAAGGAAGATCCTCTTTTCCTGCCATCACTGCCGATTACTATCCTTTTCTATTTAGACGTGGGTGGCTTCGATAACAAAGAGAGACGGAATAGACGACTCATCTGACAAAACTCACTGTCGGTCTGTAGATTAAATTGAATAGATTTATCTTGATCAATTGAAGATGTATAAGAAATGCATTTTTCGTATGGACAGAAGCTTTTGATACGAAATACCATGTAACATCGTGATATTGTGAAATTTATTGCATCATATATTTTATAATAAGTATAAAAATTTTGATATATTATAATTGACAGAAATTCATGTGAAGAGTGTCAAGTTTGCATTATCATTCTCTTTACACTGAGAAAAAAAATTGAAATGTGCAAGTGAATATATGTGATATATTTTATTCGATATTTATTGGTTACAAAAAATTTGACTTATGATGATGAAACATTCATTTCTGTGAAAAAACATATCTCATTAATTGCAAAAACAATAAAATACATTTTCTAGAATTTCCTAGAAATAAAATTTTATTTGTTATATTTAAATAAGGATTTATTTAACCTAAATTAAAAATGTTAAAATAAACACTATATCTTACAAATAAATTTTTAAGTTTCTTTTTTGAAATATATCTATCACATTTTTTTAAGTAAAGGAAAATAATTGGGAAAATTAGGGACGCGATTCCAACGTCCAAGATTAATCGCGATAACGTCGGGCACGATTTATCGCGCTATTTTAACATCGGAATGGCGGTCGATGATAGAAGTAAAGTTAAACGGCCATGCACTAAATCTCGAAATGAATCTCGCGTGGTTTCCGGTGACTATTAAATCGGAACATTCCGAGAATTCATAAAAATTCGGCGTGCGTGCCGAATACTCACACGCCTGAAACGTGTGACGTAATGAGTCGCTCAAATGATTCACAGATGCATATCTTCCTCGGTGTCTCACGCCAGAGCGTCTCTCTCACGATTTAGTGCGGTATAATGGCTCCGAGAATTGCTCAAGTACGACTGGGTTACTGTGTTCTCCACCCAATCTTGCTTTCTCTCTTCCTCTTTATTTTTTTTTCTTTTTCCTCGTTTCTCTTTCTCCTCCAGTTGTGATCTATGGCCATGCTGCCTCGCCAAAGGTCTTTCACTCGGTTCGGTGGTGCGTTCCATGAACACCAAGTGCGCTTGTCAAGAAAAGGAAAGACAAACGTCGACCTACAATCGGTGATGGAAAAATGGGAAAGGCTGCGAGGATGGGATGTTGGTCGGAACGCTATCATCGAGGTACACACAAATAATATGAATACTAGCAGGGATGATGTCGGATGACGCATATTTGTAAAACTTTTCGTATTTCCTCTCCTTGTATTATTAATTTAATAATTGTCATAATTATGAATAGCTATGATAATGTAACAAAATAATGAATTTTGAGGCATTTATTATAATTCTGACTTATTTTGCGTATTGGAACCTATTTATATTCGAAATGGAAGTATTATATATTTCGAAAAAGTGTTGAGAAGAAAATTCATGGTGAAATTCGCATAACAGAGAGTGCGTCTCGTCGACTGCGTAGTAGTCTCTTGCGAAGACGTCTTGTGACAGACCGAGTGTTATTCTTCGACGGTCCATGGAAATTGTTTATTTCGCAAACACGCCCCCGACCGCTGCCTCGTGTCACAGGACCATCATCCGTTTCGGTTTCGCCTCGTTTCCGTTTACAGCTTGGTTTGTTGGTTCATCTAGATGAACCATCGACGCTCGTGATACAGAAAAGGATAGAATAACGAGAGAAATAGGAGAAAGAAGGCAAGGAAGCGAGAAGGGCAGGAAGGGAAAACGTGGGCGAAAACGAAACCCGGCAAGAGGCAGGAAGAAAAGAGAGACACGACCAATCAGAGCAAAGCTCATCTAGCACGTGCCACTGACAGCCCTCGGTCTCGCCCTTGCAATCCTTCGAATTCTCATGTCCGTCCTGCACGTCATTCATCGCAAGCTAATCCAGCAAAAATAACCGTATTAAACCGCAATTGCGAATGATCGAAAACTTAATAAGGGAACGGTACACTTATATAACGCGTGATTCCGCCTATTAAACGTGCCATATTATTTTATTGCACGTGAGATGATTTTACGTTGGACATCGACAATTTCAGTTTCGTTCGTTTCAATAGGGATAACTATCCAGCCGGCAGTAAACGCATTACCGGCGCAATGTGCTATTTGTTGTCGTTACGTCAACGTTGTCCGACAACGGTGTCCAGCGCGCTCCGTCGAAAGTTTTATCGTTTCACATATGTCGAACGCTAACGGACTCGTATATTTTTTTTTTTTTTTTTTCACTGTGCTTCAACCTCACCAAGGATTTTACAGCGCGTCACCCCGATGGCAACCGTTAGCGTTAATTATCCTAGACTGAAAAATCGTGTAACGTAATAAATCGGGGATGGATATTGGTTCTGGTCGCACGACGGACGCCATTTGTCGATACGTCCGATATACGAGAACGTGTATATACGAGAGACCTACACTTCTTATATTTACCCGTCTCCCTCTCGTGATCCTCTCATAGTCCCATGTTGCGCGAAACAGTCTGTTCCCATTGGAACCACGAAATCACGTTTCCTGTCCGCAACTTTTGCTCTTCCCGAAGTTGTTCTTTCTCTCTGCGGTGCGGCCAAGGCCCTTCCGCTTCGCGAAAAGAATTGTTCGTGATAAATCTTCTCACCGATGGCCGAGCGATTTACTTACTCGGTTCGGCCCGGCACCCGAAAATTCCCTCGATCAAACTCAATCATTTCCATTCGAATGGCACGCACGTACTTCGAAACTGTGACTTCCTAATCATCGCCGCTATGCGCTGCCCGTGTGGCTCGATACAGGCGTGTACGGGCTCCCGTGTAATGCGGGAGAACATTGGCGTGCGGCCAATGCATCATATTTGATCGACGGATCGCACGAGTGCCCTGAATATTTTAATCGGAGAGTATCATGCATGAGTGAGAATCCACGTGCGCCTTTGTGGCAGTTTACCCGAAGACTGAACTTATACTTTTACGAGCAGTATACTTTTTTAATAAACGCATATAAAAATTATTACTGTAAAAAAGATGAGAGACGCGAGAGGCTCGTTGTGTATCTGTTTTTATTCCTGATAGGTCTTAAAATAGGCGCGCGCGAATAATCCGTAAAACTGAACTAATATAAAAACTAGTAACATTGTTGTAGCTTCCCAACTTTGTGGATAGTGTTACAAATTTTAAATAAAACTTTAGTCTGTACTTATTAATCTTGCGTAACTTAGATTTTAGAAAGGAGATAATTTAAATTAAAAAATAATTTTAACTTTATGCCTTCAGTTTTGTCGTAAACCATATTTGCGGTATGTATCAGTACAGTTGCTGCTTTCATTATCTGGCGAAAAGACATGATAGATTCAGTAAAGCGGCATGTGAACTTGGTTTCATAAATAAAGATTCTTCTGCGCGTCAGAGCGGCTTTTTAAAATTTAGTCCGCTTGCGCTGGCTAGAGAGAATCTGTAATACAGGTGAGGGATGTCTTTCAACGAGATGTACTTGACTTGCCTTTGGCTCCGTATTAGCCAGTATATCGACGGCCCGCCTATAATGTCTATGTTTCATTTCGTTTTTGCTCTAAAGTAATACTACATTATATCTGTTATACGTGTATGATCTCAAGAATTTATATGAAATCGTCAATCATAACAAAAAGTAAAATTTTGATTAATCAATGTGTAAATCGAGCACGTTCATCAATAACCATATTATTCGCTACCAGTCGCTAATTCATATAACGCTATCCTTTTTTTTTCATAATGCAAATCATATAAATTTTTAGATATTAGTTTCATTACAATTTCTCATAAAAATTATTATAAAATTTTTATAAAATTATAATTTTTTTTTTAAGTAGTGTAATATTACAAGAGAGAACGTGTTTTAAGAAAATAAATTCATTATATTAAAATTAATCTATCTTTTTTCTTTTTTTCTTTCTCTCTAACCAGTTTTATTATTTAATCACGTTATTTATGCTAATGTGAAAATAGTGACTGTTGCAAGATAGGCATAAGTCTTTTCATGGATAGATCATACTCACAAAGGGACTGCCGCGAAGTATTCAGCCAACAAAGTGCTTTTCATATTCTCAAAAGACGTGACGATCGAACACAATAAATCTTGTGTATTATAAATTTTCGAGATTTTATGGCCGTCCCTTTCGTGACACTCGACATCTGCCCTGGCGCGCCAGACTTAAAGAGGGACACGAGATAAAGTGCGACGCGATAGAATTTTCGAACACCCTGCTGCGAGGGAAAACGACGATAATTTAGTCTTAGCACATCATTTATGTACATTATGTATACTTCAATCTCTCTCTCTCTCTCTCTCTCTCTTTCTCTCTCTCTCTCTCTCTCCCTTCCCCTCCCCTCCCTTCTTCCCTTCCCCCTTCTCTCTCGGACTAATTCTCATTCTAAATCATATTACTTTCGTGTCTGTTATTCATCACGTTATTCTTTGCTTTCTTTTTATTATTAAAATTATTTTTGTATTACTATTATTTTTGTATATTTTGTATATTTTTGTATTTGTATACTTCTCTATTTTACATTCTTTTTCTAAATATAAATATTCTGATGAATTTTAATAAGATCTTTCACTGAAATGAATTTCGATAAGAATTTTAATAATCAGATATCCATAAAAAGAATTTTAAATGTAATATTATTGGATTGATAAGTTATATGTAATGTTATATTGTACTTTTATTTTAAAACGTAAATTTTAAATTTTGCACATCTCGGATTTACTTATTATTAATCAGATTGGAATAACTAATAGTGCATTGAATAAAATCTTAGACAATGCTTTTTATTAAGTTTACAAAATTTTGGTGAATACAAGTTGGAATAAATAGAAATTCATCGGACAGCACTTTTGGAGTTTCTAGAAGTAGTAATCATGTTCGTCGCAATCGGGAAGCTGCGCACAGGGACCAGCGACGATCCCGACGGGAAGCCCAATACGTTTTCGTGCCGACATTTCGCCTCAAACGCTGCGTCGAAGGAAACCGTATACAATTACAGGAGATTGTTTACTCGTCCCGAAGAATCCGTTGCTCCCGAGTTGGGCGCGTGATCGATCGCACCCCGTCGTAATTAAAAACTTGGTTGGAAGGAGTACTTCTGACGCTGAAATTTTTCTTTCTCCGACGATATTACTCGCCCGCAAAAGAGCGTAACTTCACCGTTCATTCTAACGCGCCCGTTATGAAAGGTAAATTGAGCAACAACCACGAAGACGAGCTCTCCCTTTCGCGTCAACGAGCGCCGACTAGAAGCGGACCGACAAGAAGCTTATATATTCCCCTTCGGACCTCACCGTTCGCTTGAGAAATATTGAAAGGATTAAGCTTTCTTGATTAACATTCGTTAGTATTCGCGACGACGCTCGGGATAATGAACGAGCAAGGAATGAAAATTCAAAAGCTGCGAGATACGTGGAATTTGGGAAGACTTTTCAAGACGAGTTTCACGTTTTCAAGATGTAGTTTGATGGTTTCGAGCTTTCTTCGCCACGCACAGAAACGATAGTAACTTTGCTGCGTTTTGGTCATTAAATCTTATTGATACAACACGTACGCGCGTCTGCAATCCCCTAGCGTTTCTCTCAGAACATTTCCTGTATACGTTCTTATTTCCAGAATTTTCTTCCGTCGGAACGAGGGCGGTTTCCCTGTCCTGTGTTTTTGAACCCCGCAGCCACCGCTATGCGATCGTTGCGGTAGTTATTATAGAAACCTTTGGACCGTGTATACTCGTATAATGTGATGTCACATTATACAAGCAGCATCATAAAGCCACATGCCCGACTCCAATTGCACAGCCACGTGAAACGATATCGTGTATTTTTCCAACTCGAACGTCTCTATTCAAACCGCTATAATAATATCACTTATTTTATTCGAGAGTTACATTACACAGCCGAATTCATCAAACAGGAAGTCCGCAAGGCTTCATTTTGATTGGCATATCCGGTTTCACGTAATAGCTATCTGATATACACAATAATTTGGCTATAAAATCGCCCAGGAATATTACAGTTTCTCAGTTACGTATAATCATAACATGACATTGATATTGATGAGAAAGATTCTAACGTAAATATTTATTGTCATGTGATATAATTCAAGATTCTATAAATAAGTTAAGCAATTTTATTCTCTAGATATCAAAAGAGCAATGATAACTCAATCCTTTGAATTAAAAATAACATTTTGTTATTTTCAACTTCCACGTGTATCAAAATGTACATAAATCAATTCATTTCTGTAGTTAATTTCAAAGTAAATAACGTTTGTATTAATGTATACACTTAGTAAATAAACTAAATTTCAAATCAAATAATATATTTTTTTAAGTTTGAACTTATACTCTTTATTTTATTTATTGTTTCGTTAACAATACATTTAATAAGAGCAGTGATAATCTATGGAAATTATTAAAAAATTAGGTATGATTTGGCATTATAAATTTAACAATGTAAACAGTATTAAATAAAAATTGTTAATAGAAATGACTAAGTAAAAAGTTCATCAATCTGAATTTACAATTTATTTTCTTGCACCTATATGTTCCAAACGTTTAACTACTTATATATATATATATATATATATCCATTTTTACCAATGTAATTTTTACATTTTAATCTTGATTTGACTATAATTCTTTATCTTTTTTTAGATCTAAGAATTAGAAAAAGATAAA
>Ga0157363_1002748_pt1 | contig 15625 bp, 5 predicted proteins | sample AttsexASBM1_FD_111477 | JGI IMG/M metagenome (GOLD analysis project Ga0157363, IMG submission 111477) | Fungus gardens microbial communities from leaf cutter ant in Ribeirão Preto, State of São Paulo, Brazil - Atta sexdens ASBM1 | ecosystem: Host-associated > Fungi > Mycelium > Unclassified ...
TATTTAGATTAAATAAAAGGAACATTTTGACTTTGATTATTCATAACTCCGTTAAAAATCATCGTATCATAATTTAAAAAAAAAACAGATTTTTAAAGCTGGAACTTTGTTTTATCGAATGGTATAATTATCCAATTAAAAAAAAATATGTAAATATGATATAAATAAAGTTGCGCTATGAATTTTTGTTCCGAGCTAATATTTGGATTAAAAAGGATTTATATTAGGATATAAACATTTTTTTTTCTAACATTCTTTTTATTATCACACATATTTATTATCACACATCTGCATTTATATCGATGTAACTTTTTATTTAATTATGCAATTTGTCAGATTATATTTATTATTATTATTGAAATAATATTACACGAATATGTATAGGTATATTAAAGTAAATTTTAATAAAGAAAAGAAAATATGTATATAGTTACAATTTAAACATCAACGCGAAGAAATATTATAATTCATAATTATTATATCTCCATTTTTTTATATTGTCAATTAATTACATACACCAAAAAGTATTACGATTAAAATAACTAAGACGCATATATTAATGCTAGCTAAGTACATAGTTAATAAAAAAGGCGTACAGTATGAAATAGGAAAAACGGAAAAAGATTCGCGTTAGATGCTGATCCCGTTTGTTTTTGCAACATTGATTCAAGGTTTAAGGCGTGATTTTCGTCGGAATTAGCAAAGATATATCACCTGCGTAAAAAGGAAAGCACATCGAGCTTTCTCAATTGCTGCCATGGAAAGTTTGTAGTTTTTTCTTTTCAATTTTCCTTTGGCGTCCTTTCTCTTTTATCTCTCTCTCTCTTTTCCCTTTAATTTAGGACATTCCGTCGTTTCGCGAAACAAGCTTATGAACGTCGTCACACACCTCGAAAGTTCTTCTAGAAACTTGCAAGTAGACTATATCAGAAGAAAAGGCCGCAATGGGACGATATTTTGCGCGCACTTACATTTTTATCGCTGTTTGCGGCAAGTTCCGCGCACCACTACCAAATTGAGTCTTTGTTAAATTTCTTCACTTTTACAAAAATCGCGAGAACGCACTTGACTTAGTTTGTCGATGAAATTTCGCATTTGTTCCATTTCTGTTAACAGCAGAGTTCGCTGCTTCTTCGAGAAGTGGATGCATTCATTATTAGGAATTAAATTAAAAATTAAAACGAAGGCAAAATTAATTTAATTCGAAACTATCTGACTGAGATTCGGTCTCAACTCGAAATCTATTAATTATGTAATAGATATATTTTTCTTTATATAAAATGTGTATTAATTTATAAACTAATGAAATGATTAATATTATCAGTGCAAATAATTTAACAAATATGCACAAAAAGAAATCGAAGGCTATATCTTGTAAAATAGTTTCTATATGTTTTGTTTGTAAGAAATATTGCAATCAAACTTTATATCAATTTTTATTATCTTTATATAATTTGGTAAAAAATATTTTAACCCTCTAAAGGTAACATCATATCTTGTTATAAAAAAAATTTTTTTTAAATTTTATTTCTCTGTAGAATTTGTTGATATTATTTACTCTATATATATAAATATAATATTGATTCATAATTTTTTAAATTGGTTGGAAGTATTATATTTCAGTAGGTATTTAGTGCTAATACATTTTTATCTTCAGTACTTATTCTTTTGGTTTCATTCTCAGTGTGGAATATTCTGCTGTACTATAACTTTTTTATTAATAAAGAAGCATTTATTTATTTGTTTGTCACCGAGCCTTGATGTCTTTGGCGTTTTAATTAATTACTCTAACTCTTCAGTGCCATTACTGTTTTGTCATGTGCTTATCATATTGGGTGTTATGAAAAATATCGCATAAAAATAAATACATAAATACATAAAATACATAAAATTTAAATAAAAATAAACATCTTATATAATAAATATTTTTATTAAAAATAATTATTTAATAAACATATTATATTTAATTTTTTTAAAGATTTTTTAAAGATGTTTAAAAGATTTATTATATATATATATATATATATATATATATTTATTATATATATTATCATAATATATATTGTTTATTTTTACGTTGTAATAATGTTGTGCAACAACGTAATAAAAATGAACATATAACAAATTTTTGTTAATAAAAAATTTTTTATAAAATATTATTTTTTGCGATAATTTTTTACAATATTCTATGTGATAAGTACAGACAAAGCTATATAGTATAGCACTGAAGAGTTAAAATCTGCGCAGATCTTGAATTTATTCATAAATTTAATTTTTCACGAATTTAATTTTAAAATGGAAACTTGCAACATTCATTCCTAGAGGATAAAATGTAATCTCTACTTTTGAGAAAGTAACGTTATTACGGAGCCAGATAGCAGAAGACATTTAGGCAATCGCGTTTCTCGTAATCGCGCGTAAAAAGCTAAGCGAGATCTTAACAAATTGTAATTCGCGCAATTGCTGTCGTGAATATTAAATTATTCGAAGCAAGAAGATCGCGCGGTGCGACATTTTGCGGAAGTCACAGGTGCATTCTCGAATGGCATATTACTCCACCGAGAAAAGTTGGACGCAAAGCTTCAGGATGGCGCGAAGACGCTGCTAGGAATTCTCTTCGCGATCTGGGAAGTTAACTTTGTTCATACTTTTCACCTCGCTTTGATAAATCGACCTGAGAAGTGTAATTCCGTATACGCGGTCGCAATATTCGTAATGTTCGCGATATTTTTTCGGCGCCACTTTACGGAAGCTTCTGTGAAAACTTCTGAGGAAAATGTATTTTAACCATACTTAGATTTATATGAGATTTATCGCATTGAAAAGTAATGTTTTTGATCGGTAAAAGTTTGAGCAGTAATGAAAATTAAAATTATTTTTCTTTTTTGCCTTTATTAAATCTTGTAACAAGAAGCTTATTTACATATGTATTGGGTTGTCCAGAAAATTCGTGCCGATGTTGAAAGGAAATTGAAACGCAGAAGATTTAAATTTTAGTATACATTTATTAAATTATATAGGTTAGTCGGCACGAACTTTCCAAACAACCCAATAGGTACGCAATAATGAGAAAATGGCGATTACTCGAAATTATTGATACTTTCTCCCTGAAGTACGATTTCACACAAAAGCAAACGAAATTACGTTCTGTGTGACAGTGCTGTGTGGTACGAAATCCGGAATTTTTAACATTCTTGAACAATTTCCAATGCTTACAGAGAATCGTCATTAATCCGATTTTTGCTGGAAATCCGATTAAAAACCGGCATCGACGTACCAGGGGTGCTCTGATGCAATTTATGAAACGTGGCCATAAAGCTCACCGTCGCAAAAATGAACGCTTGGATGACGACACTAAATCGCTGACAATTAATACGCTCTACGTGTCCGCCGTTATTTTTTACAATATTGTCTGGAGCATTTTAATGCAATAAATTTGTTTACAAACAAAAAGGCAGAATGAAAATTCGCTGCGCGATATATAAAGAGCGCGATTAATTATTCCGCGAATGAACTTTATTTTATAATCATTCAATGTAAATTATCTTTGCCACAAAGGCTGTCAGCCTTCTCTGTACGAGCTTGAGAGAGAAATATTACATATATATTTTTTCTTTTTTTTATTTTATATTACATATCAAATGTCTAGGTCGCCGCCGGATACAGTTTCGACATAGGCCGCTGAAAAAGTCATTTCATATGCCATTGCGAGTTGTATGGAGCTTTTCATGTATTACAATTCACAACTGACATCGGTATTTTGATACCAGCTTTACTGCTAATTCGCCGACCTCTAAAAACGACTAACTCATGGCCACACGTATAAATAGTCAGAATGTTTCGTCTTTTCCCTTGCCAATACGCACGATATATGTTGTTTTAATATGGAAGAGTTCACTTTGAAACCTCTTATCTTGATTCTGTCATGACACACATAACGCAAAATTTTATGACCGCGCCACGCTATAAAATTGGATATCATGATCTGGCAGTGAATATATCTGCAGTTGATATATTTCAATTTCGTTTATGAGTTTTTAATCAATCAAAATAAAGAGGACTCTTAACAATCAGAATTATGTAATAAAAAAGGCATGAGAGTTAAGGGTGGAAATTAGTGCACACAAAAATTAAGTCAATGTAATTAAATCAATATTTAATATTATGTAAAAATGCCCTTTTTTGTTATGTAATTTTTAATTAATCCGTATTGGATATATCGAAAATAAGAATCTGATAAGACACATGGATAAAAAAGTAAGAAATTTTTGATAATTTTAATTTTCAATGTTAACCTTCCAAAGCTGATAGTTTATTGGATCCATTCAATTATAAATCTCTGTCAAAAATGTTTATTAAACAATTCAATTTTCTTTATATTGCAAATTTGGATTATTTTTCATTAAATATATTTAGTTTTAATACGACGTTATGTTATTCTGATTCCTTAAAATTAATTATTTCATAAAAAATATTTTTTATAAGAACATAGAGGAAAGGCCCTTACATATATTGGATTGTCCGGAAAGTTCGTGCCGCAAAAGATTTAAATTTAAAATGAAATTAAAAATTTAAATCTTTTGCGTTTCAATTTTCTTTCAAAATCGGAACGAACTTTTCGGACAACCCAATATATATTATGAGATACCGAATTCATTCGGATAAAGGTTATAGAAATCTATAGGCAGAATTTAAAAAAATAATAGATAATTTTGAAGGGACTTTAATAAGCTTTAAGATAATATAAAATTTAATTCAAATTCTATTTTTTTTTACATTACATTAAAGAAATATAAAAAGTGAATAAATCGCAAAGTCAAAAAATTATGCTCTTAATATAAAATGCCCCGAGAAATTGATAATAGAAGGCATAAGACATCAGTATTGCAATTAAAAATCTTTATTTGTTGTATGTTCCTAAAATACAAACAAACACAGCCAGTGCGCGCGCAAAATGAACATGAGATGAATTGTATCTAGATTTTAGGTAGTTGGATCAAAGCATCGCTGAAATAGATACTCGATATTCATTCTGATTGTCTTTTTTATTATTGTAAAATAACATTTATATTTTAACAATGATTTTTTAACTATGACATAAGAGCATAGGTTATTTCATATTAGAAATACCCTGCACTGTTAAATTTATAGTGTCAAATTAATTTAATGTGAGTCGTCACTGCTCCTACTCAATCATATTGTTATTTTTTACTAAAACAATGGTTATATTTGCCACTATACAATGTCAATTTAACATTATATAGTGTTAAATGTAATTATCATTTTTAGTAAAAAATAACGATATATTTAGTAGGAGCAGTGGCGATTCACATTAGGTTAAATTTGACACTGTAGATATTAACAGTGTGGATATATCGTATTAAGAATTCCACATCTTACGATTTTATGGTCATCAAATCTAACTTCTGTAATTAAATAATTCAACATATACTGTATTTTTCTAGTTTAGTATGTTCTTTATCACTACATGAAGAATTGCTTAATATTTACTTGTTAAATAATAAATAAGGTTTAAAGACTCAATGAAATTTGAAGACATCTAAATTCTAAAATCTTTTTTTACAACGACTACAGACATGATTTAATAATGAATTTACACTAAATAATTTTAAATCTAAGAGCAATAAATTCGTGGTAGAACCAATAGATAACACTTATTAGTTCAACCGAAACACTGCTATCTCATATTAGGCCCATCTCATAATAGAGAGCTTTCCTCTATAAATATTTATAATTATACGAAATATGTTATATATGCCTATATCATTTTTTTTTGTAAAATTTATGTCTGGTACATGAAAAATAATAATTAAAACAATAAGAAGAAGATATAAATAATGAAAGATATAAATAATGAAAAGGATAATTTCTTCATAACTTTCTTCGTTTCTTTACAAAAAGAAGTCGAGATCCTACAGGTTACTTAAAATACATAAAGTTGGCAATTCATTGAGATTAATTGTAAACTACCCTATTTAGCAACATATATTAAAAACATTATAGATAACAGCTTAGAAAAAGGTTTAGTTATATTAAAGATAGTTTCGAATTGGTGAATAATCTAAATGGAATCCCACTTGAACCTAATTACAAAATTGTTTCTTTTGATGTAATATCAATATATACGAATACCCTTTGACTTAGCTATTATGAGTTTGAAAAAACAGTAGAAATTCATATGTATTAATACAAAAATTCCATTAAATAAGTTTATAATTACAGTATCTCTTATTTTCAATTCAACTTTTTTTAAATTGAATAATACACTCTAGATAAATTTTCGATATGCCTATGGAATCTCCGCTATCTCCTATAATAGCGTTGTATTAAATGATCTAGAGATTGATATTTTCACATCCATAACCACATTCATTCCGTTTTACCACCGTTATGTAGATGATATCTCTCATATTAGCCGTACCAGAAGATCAAATTAATTAATGCAATACTAGATAAATTTAATAATTATCATAATAAAATTAAATTCACAGTTGATTATGATGATAGTGAAAGTATCAATTTTCTTGATATTAAATTGTTAATTGAGGATGGAAGAATTACGTTTGATATAAAAACCAACTAACTCAGGAAGATATTTGAACTCTTTCCAATCATCCTATAGATCATAAAAGGGCAGTTATATTGGGACAATTCGATCGGATATTTTTGTCACAATTCCAGGAAAACAACATCTCTAATATGATAAAAACATTAATTGATAATAATTATCCTTTGAATTTTATTTTTGCTACGATAAACAACAGAAGCAAATCACTTTCGGACAAATATAATACAGAGGAAAAAAAAACATGATAATAACGGTTTTAATTATATTTTAGAAAGCTTCTTTACAGTTCCTTATATTAATATAATATCTGAAAAATTTAAATGTTTATCTCATAAATTTGATTTTAATATTGCGTACAACCTATGAACAAATAGATAAATTCATTAAAACCGGAAAAAATGTAAAAAAAGAAGATAATAGCAATGTAATATATAAAATAAATTGTCAAGATTGTGACTTCTCTTACGTGGGGCAAACTAAAAGAAAACTTAAAACCCGAATCAAAGAATACAAAGCAGATATTAATAAATCAACTAATTTGTTATCTGTTGTTTGCCATCAATTAAACAAAGATCATGTCTTAAATTGGAATAATATTTTAATCTTGGATACAGGAACATCGTTATTACAAAAGAACAATTTCTGAAGTGATACACATTAAGAAACAAAAATCAGGATTGAATAAGCAAAGTGACACCGATCGATTACTGGAATTATACTTGCCCTTATTAATATCCCACTACAACTTCCATCCCACTCCTAATTTTTCCTTTCTTAATTTTTCTAACTAATATAAATACAGAAGGACAGAATACAGAGAAACACAAACATTCTGTTAACAAGTAACATACTAGAAAGTTTCTTTCATCTTTAAAAATTCAAATTAAACTATAAAGAATATATAAAGAATATATAAAGAATGGAAAATTATCAGTGAATAATTGTAACTCCTATTACATACGAGTAAAGTATTAAATAATTGTTAGTACTATCTTTATAATTATGTATTAAAAAAATCTTTATAACTTAATAATTATGTAAATTCAAATTAGAACTTAGAAATTCTTTACGATACGAGGATTTGCAATAATAGGGAACCAACATTGTAATAGTCACACAAAAATCAATCATTCGCAAGAACTTTACGGTTTCATACACTCAACTTCTTATATTAACTGATCATCGCACATTATAATTGACTGAGATTTAATCTCTTATAATTTTTAAATTATAATTTTTAATACATTTAACTTCCGACGTAAAATTGTATAGTAGAATATACTGATGAAGATCAAATATCGGCCGAAATGTCTATGAATTTCAATTTGTAATGATTATTTTAAATATGACATTACAACAAATAATTAATAACCGGTGTATTGGCTGTATATTCCTTTTTTAATTTTTTTTTACAAAAAGTCGTATTTTAAAAAAACGAGAAAAAATTATCTATACATAATTATATATATATATTTTTAATCATATATTTTAATCATATATTTTTTATATATGAGGAATTTTTTCTCATTTCTTTAAAATTTATTTTTTTTAAAAAAAAAACGATGCGAAAATGATATTTTTAATTATTTTTTATACCTTCTCATTATATATTACTATTATTTTTCTTGTATCAAACAGAAATTTTATAAAAGAAAGAAGTATTACGTATGGACGTATTTTGTATACAATTATATACATTTATATACGGATATTTTTAGATAAATCATTTTTTATCGGCTAGTGCTTTTTAACATAAATTAACTGGACCTTATGAACCGAATGTTAGTAACTGTGTTACAGATTTTGCATCAGCATCGGAAGATTAAATGAATTTATCAAAAGATTCTTTCCAATGTTATAATTTTAAGTTAATTTTAATAAGCAATACTATCTTTTCAGAAATTTTGCATACAGATAAGTAAATAAAAATTTGCATCAAAGGAATGTTAATGTTACAAATTATCAAAACGAGATGGAAAGTATGAACAAAATTAGCTTAATGTTAAATGATCTAATTAAACAGGAATTAACGCGCAACATTATTTTAATTGCTATTACAAGAGTTTATTATGTGCGCGCGCGCGCGCGCGCGCGTGTGTGTGTGTGTGTGTGTGTGTGTGTGTGTGTGTGTGTGTGTATGTGTATGTGCAATATATAGCGCTTGTAATAGAAATATTAATGGATTTTCTTACCTTGTATAAATAGCACAGATGTTTCACTTGTTTACGCCGATCTTGCTTTTCCCAAATTCAATTCCGTAAATGTCTTGAAGTAGACGCAATCGACGCAATAGATGCTCACCCGTTACCACGGGTGTCGCATTGACGATAATTTACGAGTACGCCATCGCGCGAGAATAATTACAGAACGTTTCAGCCCTGACAACCACGAAGCGGCGAAACGCATTCTGGGCCGAAATTCATTTCATTATTAACGTTTATTTCGTTATTAAATGTCACAATTTGTTTTGTTTTATTATTAAATGATATCGCGTGCAGTATTGCGAAATTGGCGAAAATGTTGGCGAGAATCGCGGCTTAATTAATATCTGAAAACACCGGTATGATCAATTTTAAATAAATTAACGTTGGAACAAGGTACATCGGGGATCAGCAGAAATGCAAAATTAAAGGACGCATACATTATCGCGGAAGCAAAGGAACGCATACATTACCGGTGCACGCCCGGCGGTTTAAATCGACGACGAAAAACGCTGACAAAACGTGACGAAAATTTTCGGTGAGCGTACAAAAGCCAGATCGTTTCTACTTCGGCACCTTTCCCAATCTCTATCGTGACACGCTTTAATTCCAATTATATGCAAATTCGACCGCAACCACCTGCGAACGTTTAATTGCCGATTGTTCGTTTGATTTTGAACTTTATTGTACGGCTTTCGCGGAAAATCGTCTAACATGCGTACAAGTACCTTATTTTGCGCTCAATTATACTTCCTTGCACTCCGAATGTCGCGTGAAATGATATTACACGACGGCAGGAGAAATTGTGGAATGTATTTACCGATGATGACTATAAAATACATTTATTTTTAGAGAGCCGTATAAGAAAATTGCTGAAGCGAAATTAAGTGCCTTGAAAGAAATAATATTGGGCACTCATAAATGTTATTATCCGTAATATCTTTATGCAGTTTTACATCTTCGATATTCGATGCGTTACATTGAGGGATGTATCAGATATTTCTGCAAAAAGTAGTTGAAATTAGAAATTATTTATACTTTCCGTAGAAAAATGAATGTTAAACTAAATATATATAAACCAATTTAATAAAAATTAATATTTGTATTTAATAATATAATTATATATGCTGAAAAAGAAAATTGTTCATTTGACTAAATTAATTACTTATTTGATAAAATTTAGTTTATCTTTATTTTTTTCGTTAGAAAATGCTATAGATATGTATTTATGTCAAATATATTATGTTTGACTTATAATAAATACATATATTCTTCAAAGGAAATAAAGAACAAAATCAGTTTAATCAAATGAACAATTTTTTTCTTAGTTTATATAAATGGATATTTTCTCATTTTGTCTCTTAAAAATGTATTTATTTCTTATTGATATAATTTTTTATCCAGATTCTAAATTGCTACCGAACTTTTTATGTTACTAATACAAATATAATATAGAAAAATCTGTACTTTTTCATAATTTTTTTCGTTTATTAATAAATACTTGTAATACATTCTTAAGAATTAATAATTTTTAATCTTCATGATACAATGTGCAGTTTGAACAAACCGGGAATACGATTAAGTTAATGAAAAGTTCGAAAAAATCAAGCGGGAGTAATCTACAGAGATTACCAAGCTTCGCGATTTGACCTACTATATAAATTGCGACTATAAAAAATGCCGCGATTAAAACCTGCAAGAAACGAGCGATGGAGACGCGCGACGAATCCTATCAAGATAATTTACGTTCTCAGCTTGGGAAGTCAATATCAACGAAGGTTCGCGAAATAAAATTCAATCTTCACGTCGCGGAAAGAGAAGAAGATATTGTACGCGCAGGTATTAAACGTTATCTTATATTATTCTTATTTTATTATCACGATCACAAAGTCACTTTATCTCATGCAAGCGGAATCATTTGCTTGTCAAACGTCGCTATGAAGTCTCCTTCATCAATCTAAGCTTATTCAAGAATTTTTTTAAGGGAAAGTTTCATCAATTTTGTTATTATATAAACAGTAATTTTTTCTGTTGGGAAAATGATTAGTTGAAACATAATGAGTATTGATATTTTCAGTGCTGGGAAAAAATTGAAATAGATGTAATAAAAATATTAGGTGTAGTAAAAAGAAATCCATTATTTTTGCAAGAAATTGAATGGAAAAATAATGTATTTCTTTTTACTACACCTAATATTTATTTAAAGAATGCATCTATAAAGATACTATTTGAAATAAGAGTATTGTACGTAATAAATATAAAACTACTATTTGAAATAAATATTTTACGTAATAAATATAAAAAGCCAAATATTTATTATTTACACTAATAACATAACTTGAAAAAAGTATTTGACATTTCGATATTTCAAATAGTATTTTTTATAGATCCATCCTTTAAATAAATTTTATTTTAACTTTTCTCCAGCATTGAATTTTGTGCTGGAAAAACTATAAGAAATAATTTAATGCCTTCAGCAAAACTATTTAGTTAAGGTATTTATTAGCAATAATCAATTATTTTGTTTATATAAGAGAATATTCACCTTTTACAATTTCTATGCTTTAGAAATAATATGTTTATTTAAATTAATTTAACAATTTAGTTCGCATAAAATTACAATTTTATTTGATATATTTTAACCAAAAACTTTTGTTCGATACATTTAATCAAATTTTTGTTGTTGCAATAAAATTTTAGTTCACAGAATGAAACACTTTTCTTAATGTTAATAATAAATTACCCTTTTAAATATTTTACCCTTTTAAATATTTTAACTTGGAATGTTTCTTTCTTGTTTTCAATTTTGAATGAGAAAAATGTATAAATATTAAATTTTGTAAATCATAATCTTTCTTTTCCTTAATGAAAGTTTAGGCAAAATATAATTATTAAAAACAAAATGTGTAGTTGTGTGAATAAAGTACTTATTAATATGTCAGCACATATTCAATTATTGGCTCAAAAACTTTGAGAAAATATTCCGTATGTATTGAATACTTTAGCAAAAAATTCTGATTAATAGAAAATCTAAAACCTACTTACATGATCATATAATATCGAGAAAAAATATTTTATACAACAAAAATTTATTCGGAATCGAAAATAAATGTATATTTTTTTATAATATAAAATAAGAAAATGAATGGATAAACCTCCTATTTCACTATTTTTTCAGGTACACTCATGTATATGATATTAACAAAACAAATTTTAGATTTTGAGAGATTGTTGTTATTTTCGTGATAAAATTTTCAGCGCATATCGCGCAGCATCGGAAAATTTCCGGGAAACCTTCAGTGTTGAAAGGCCAACCGGAAGTGCTCTGGAACACCTCATATCTCCGCTCACAACAAGACCGAATTGTAGCGTTGCTTTTCGCGCAAACAAGACCATTAATTTTCAGACCGGAAATTGGCGGGTCAATAATTTGCCGCCTGCACATGGAGCGCAATAAATTTTCATTTTCCATCGCGTAGGTATGTCTTCGGCATCGAATGCACGATTGATTCGGGACAAGTGCTATGTTCTCCTGGAACCTGGTACACTGACGCCGTGACTGCTGCTGCTGCTAGTGGTAAATATCAGGGCGGTGATACGACACCGTTTGTTCCCATTTCTCTCCGCCTTTATCGGTCCGACCATACTGGTCGTTTCGGTAATGTGTGATTTATAGCGGCGGATACGCCGCGCACATGGCATTCCTCCGCGTGGAAGTCACGTTCCGCCGCTGCATTGTTTCGATCCTAGTACGTTGAAAAATCGTTTGCATCGCTTCTGATCTTTCCTGTCAATGATGCAGTCGTGCGCCGTCGCGAACAAGTTTACTTCTCGTCGTAGACCCTTTATTTTCCTCCCGCATATACCTATATATTTTATCCTGTGTATATTTTCTTCTGTATATCTGACGGGAAAAATAATGATGAAATTCTTTCTAAAGTTCTGTAAAGTTACGTGAAACCGAAAATCAATAATTTTAAATTTAGATAAGTGAAACTGTGTGCTACATTAAAAATTTATTTTTGAAAAAAGTTATCTCTTCCGAAGACGTGAGCTTTTGTTGCAAATTTTATTCTTCTTTTCAGAGAGAGAGAGAGAGAGAGAGAGAGAGAGAGAGAGAGAGAGAGAGAGAGAGGGAAAAGGAGAGAGGACCTATTCTATTATACACGCACGTTACGAATTCTCTTCTTTAGATTTACAATTCGATTGTTAGTTCCTGAGAGAATAGCATTGTTCAATACAATGAATGGTCAACGAGTTCGTGTTGCAAAAATGACGATGCACTCGTTGCACGCGACATTTCACCTAGGACTGCAATTTCCCAACAGTTTCGTTTAACTTTCGTGGACAATTTCGTTTTCCCTCGCCCTATGCGCACGTCAGGAACACCCTGCCGTCATCCTATATGCAGTTTTTCACTTCTGCGACTAAGCGAAGACTACATTCATTCCCTAAACGATTATTAGTTCATAATCATGACTTCGTCACGGGAGCCTGTCGACACGATTATACGAGAAAAATACGGATCATCTGTCAACATCAAGCAACAAATACTATTATTATTACAAATAGTATTATTAATCTTTATACGTATAGTCAATATTGAATTAATGCAAAATATTAATGAAACTTTCATTGCGAAAAATATTGTATTACTTCATCCTGGCTGAGGTAATATTTTTCGCAATAAAAGTTTCTTATTTGAAATAAGGGGGGATTATATATATATATATACTCGCGATTGTCCGAACGTTTCGGCTCGCGATTATTAACATCTCAGATTGGTTGTATCTTAATGTCCGAACGTTTCGGCGCACAGTCATAATTGAAATTAATTAAATTTCTGAACTTAGAATATTATACGAGTATTATTCGAAACTTCCAACTTTGATCGATCCTTAAGGCGCTCTCTACTATAATATAAATTTTATGTACTGATTAGTATTACTTACTGATTGCAAAAGGATGGTCTTTTTATTTGAATATTTATTGTAATTCGTTTATTCGAATTATTATCGATATTTGAATATTTATTACTTTGCTCTCGTTTATTGCATTTTTTGTAGTTTGAAATTTGAATACAATTAACTCGTTTGTGCGTGGCGCAGTGTTTTCGTTACAAGCTAATTTTAGGAAATTTGCATTGCAATTATGGCATCGATTTCACGTTGTTCCTTTTTAAATTTATTCTCGAGCCATTCTTCTCCTTCCCGTTCGACAGCACATCACATTTATTTCGCTGAAGTCATTCGTATACGTTACACGATCATCAATCGTCGTTTCGAAATGAGAACGAAGGAAGTCCTTCTTATTTACTTGTCGAAAAAAGACAGCACTTTATTTGGGTCAATTTGAGAAATGAATTGATGAATAAGATAATTAGATTTCATTCGAATTTGTGTGCGAGTTTTTCTTCGAACTCTTCACAATAGCTTTATTATCGTATCTAAAATTATCAGTTTAATCTGATAATTACTAAGATAATATTTTACTGATGATTTTAAAATTCATTATTTCTGATAGTTTTATATATCTATATATATATATATGCACAAATAAGTTGTATTTATTTTCTGCATTAATGAACAAGATAAAATACTCGTATTAGATCTGTTTATGTTTGCATTTTTTGTACTCAGAATTTTCGCTTTTTCTCTCTCGCTCTAACATTTAAATATATTTATTTCGTTTTAAGTGCGAAATTTTTGGAGATTTCAGATAATACGAAACAACGGAACAAATCTATTCTCTTCAAATGTATTCAGTTGATAAAAAATTTATCTAAAAAATCGATATTTGTCAGTTTGTTATTCTTTGATATGAACTGATTTTAAAATTTAGTTTTTTATTAAATTATATATATATATATATATGTATATTTAAAATTTTTCTTTTTGTTCGAATTAAGTATTCCGGTGCAATTACGTAATTAAATATACAATATAGAGTTTATTTTCCATAGAAAAATGTAATTTAAAATATTTTAGTTTTTTTTCTTCATGTTAACAAATTTCGATTATACATAGATGGTTCAACTTCTCTCTGAAATTTTCGACTTCTCCAAGAAATAACAAATCCCATATCTCATATAGCAATAGAGGAAAGTTCCCTCTACTAAGTTAATGACAAAAGAGACATCTTAGGCAGAGAAAAACCTGTAACTTAAGACGTGAAAGACTATCCTTATATCCACATCTAAAATTGATTTAAGCGCGTATATATGTCTCGTTATCTATAATATTATCAGTTACAGAATAGAAGCGATGCGTAATTATAAAATAATAACTGCAAACATGAGTTGGACGCAAACTCGAGTAAAGCTGTGTCATCAAGTTTTTGATTAAAGGGATTAAATCTTCAAAAATTTTCCGATGTTTGCATGTCCAATTCAATTCAACAACTTTCTAAATTTCAAGTATGAATGGTATACAGAAGTTAGAAGTAACCGAGAGAAGATCAACTATCTTTATCGACACCAGCTCAAAAATTTCTATTCTGCAGGCATAGCATTGTTGTTAAAACGATGGGAAAAGTGTCAGAGGGCGGAGTACTTGAAAAAAGAAATCTAAATTGGGACTATAACTATATACATATATCTGTATATCTATATAAGTTTGTTACAGCTTTTTATATTAAAAAACCTTAAAAAAGTTTTTGAAGTTTCTCTAAATACTATATATATACTTAGTTTACTAATTATTATATGTTATACGTATATACATTATATATATATATATATATATATATATATATATATATATATATATTTAATTTTAGAATTAAAAAATTTTATAAAAAAAATTAATTTAATAAATTTTTTATTATATTTAAAAAA